>Ga0194127_10000438_pt1 | contig 66104 bp, 60 predicted proteins | sample TA2KigC100mmetaG_FD_148624 | JGI IMG/M metagenome (GOLD analysis project Ga0194127, IMG submission 148624) | Freshwater microbial communities from Lake Tanganyika, Tanzania - TA2015036 Kigoma Deep Cast 100m | ecosystem: Environmental > Aquatic > Freshwater > Lake | place: Tanzania: Lake... | reverse complement strand
ATGGGTATACCCAATAAAAGGGTCGCAATAATAGAAATTATCGTAGCCATACCGGTTGGTATAAGAAAGAAGACGACCTTGCGGATATTGTCAAAGAGTATTCTCCCCTCTTTTACGGCATTAAAGATGCTTGCAAAATTATCGTCCGCCAGTACCATGTCAGACGCCTCCTTTGCCACATCGGTCCCTGTTCTTCCCATAGCGATGCCTATGTGCGCTTCCTTGAGGGCGGGGGCGTCATTAACCCCATCGCCCGTTACTGCGACGATCTCACCATGCCTCTTCAATTGTTGTACTATCCTCAGTTTGTGGTGTGGAGAGACCCGTGCATACACAGAAACATCCTTCACCGCATGAAAGAGATCTTCGTCACTCATCGTTTCAAGTTCTCTCCCTGTAATTACCTTGGGATTCTCACTACCCAAACCTAGTTTTTTTGCAATTGATACTGCGGTGACTGCATGGTCGCCCGTTATCATGATAGTCCTGATGCCAGCCTGTTTACAACCATTTATGGCCTCTATGGATTCCGGTCTTGGCGGGTCCATCATTCCCTGCAAACCGGCAAAGACCATACCTGACGTCAGGTTCTGGTGGGTAAGGTCTTCCCCGTCGTGAGAGACTTCCTTGCAGGCAAAGGCAAGTACCCGCATACCCTCTTTTGCAAAGTTATGGGCAACGTGTAAAATCTCTTTTTTCTGAGAACCATCACCAGCATCAGTCCCGGCACACATATCTAGCACCCTCTCCGACGCGCCCTTAACAAATATAAACTTTTTCCCTCCGTGTTTGTGAAGGGTTGCCATATAACCCCTTTCAGATTCAAAGGGAATGATTGCAATCTGCGGATAGTGTTTTTTTTCATCCTCCGGCATGAGACCAGCCTTCATTGCAGAAACAATCAGCGCCCCTTCCGTAGGGTCGCCGTCAACCTTATACTGTCCGTCTTCTTCGTACATATTCGATTCATTGCAGAGAAGCCCTATGCGCAGTACCTGAACGTGTCTCTTTCTCTCCTCCGCATTAACAGCCATTTGATCATGGAGTATCTCGCCCTTTGGTTCGTATCCGCTTCCGGCGACATCGTAGATATGCTCTCCGTCGTAAATAAGCCTGACGGTCATCTCGTTTTTCGTAAGGGTTCCCGTCTTATCTGAACAGATAACCGTGGTGCTTCCGAGGGTCTCAGCCGCCGGAAGTTTTCTCATGATGGCGTTTTGCCTCGCCATTCTGGCCACACCAATAGACATGGCTATGGTCACGACAATGGGAAGTCCTTCTGGTATGGCCGCCACAGCAGAGGCCACTGCCGTCATGAACATATCATGTATGCTTTCACCAACAAGTATTCCCATACCAAAAAGCACGACAGAGGCTGCCAGGACAACAAATCCAATGTATTTTGCAAAATTTTCTATTTTTTTCTGAAGGGGTGCCTTTGTCACTCCTATCTCTTTAACCTCCCTGGCAATGCCACCAATCACAGTCTTTGACCCGGTCTCCACCACGATACCCTTTGCCCTTCCGGTCAATACGATGGTTCCCATAAAGGTCATATTCTTTTGATCACCGGAGGTCAAATTATCTTCACTTATCGCTGACGTTGATTTTTCAGCGGGGATTGATTCGCCGGTAAGCATGGCTTCTTCAACCTTCAGCTCGTACGTCTTAAGCAACCTCAGGTCGGCCGGCACCTTTGTACCGGACGCAAGGAGGACAACGTCGCCCGGCGCAAGTTGCTCACTGTTTATTTCTTTTTCCTTGCCGTTTCTTACAACACGAGCCCTTGGTATGAGCATCTTTTTGAGCGCCCTTACGCCCTGTTCTGCCTTATATTCCTGCATATAGCCGATAACCGCGTTAATGATCACAACGGCCATAATTACGCCGGTATCAATATATTCTCTGAGAAGCGCCGTTACAACAGCGGCGACAAGAAGGATGTAAATGAGCGGACTGGTGAATTGATGGAGAAGGATTTTCAGCCTGCTGATTTTCTCCTCTTCGACAAGTTTGTTCAGGCCGTATTGCTCAAGACGCGCCGTGACTTCATTATCAGTCAATCCTTCTTCAGATGTCCCAAGCTTTTGCAGTATTTCTTTTATAGAAAGCTGGTACCAATTCATTCTTCACCTCTCATTCCGTTTCCAAGATAATATTTCGAGATTGGTTTTAATCCCTCGTCGAGTTCATACACAAGAGGTATACCCGTCGGGATGTTTAACGCGGTTATTTTATCGTCTGGTACATTATCAAGATATTTGACCAAAGCCCTTAAACTATTCCCGTGAGCTACAATGACGACCTTTTTTTTCTCACGGATAGCGGGTGATATTACCTCATTCCAGTAAGGTAAAAATCTAAAAACGGTATCTTTTAAACTCTCTGTTAAAGGTATTTCTTTTTTATCAATATCAATATTTTGGTATTTTATATCATTACCAGGATAACGATCGTCTGTTATTGTGAGAGAAGGGGGAGGAACATCATAACTTCTCCTCCATATAAGCGCTTGTTCCGTTCCATATTTTTTCGCCACTTCAGCCTTGTTTAAACCCTGCAATGCGCCATAGTGCCTTTCATTCAATCTCCATGTATTGTATACTGGTATCCACGTTAAATCCATTTCGTCTAAAATATACCACAAAGTTTTAATTGCTCTTTTGAGTATGGAAGTGAAGGCTATATCAAAAACATAACCCTCTTTTTTTAAGATTTTCCCTGCTTGTTTTGCCTCTGCAACTCCATTATCTGATAAATCAATATCCGTCCACCCTGTAAATATATTTTCGTAATTCCATATACTTTCTCCGTGCCTTACTATTACCAATTTTATCATAAAAACACCATTATTCTCATATTATTTCTTATCACACCATTAAGTCCTGCTTGAAAATCAAAATGAAAAAGGGAATATCTGTTGTTACGTCAGCTACAACGTAATTTTGAAAATTACAAATAAACTATATCTTCCGGATGGTACATGCACAGAAACAAGAGCATGTAGTCCTTCAAATGGCGGGTGAGAAGGAAATTTTGCCTGACGTGCTCACGCCCGTTTTCGCCCAGCCTCTTGGCGTATTCCGGGCTGTTTAATAGCTGTTTTATTGCAAAGGCAGCGCCGGAAACACTATGACATAAGAGACCGCTGTATTTGTGTTTTACCTGCAACGGAATCCCACCGGTGCTGGATGCGACAACAGGCCTCGCCTTCCATAACGCTTCAGTTACGGTAAGCCCGAATCCTTCACGCAGTGATTTCTGCACGATGACCGTGGACGCCCTCTGAAGGGCATTGATCTCTATATCACTGCCGGAAGGGATAGGAAGGATATGAATGTCGGCATCGTTTCCTGCTGCCTCTTTTGTCTCTGCAAAGACCTTCGTTGATTCCGGGTCATCCGTTGCGGTGCCGCCGGCGATAATGAGCTGACAGTCAATGCGCTTCTTCACCAGGCGATAGGCTTCGATAACGCCGACAGGGTCTTTCAAATAGTCAAACCGCGAGATCTGCGTGATAATGGGTTTATCTCCGGGTATCTGATATTTTTCCAGGACTTTTTCTACTGTTTCCTGGGGCAAATCCCTGTTTTTATCGCTTAAAGGATCAATAGAGGGAGAAATTAAAAATTGCCGTATAGGCAAGGACTGTGAAAAACCAGGAGCAGAAAAAACAGCGCCATCGTATTGATGAATAAACGGTGTGAGAAAATCCCACACCTGTTTGTTCGGCGTTGAGACATCGATATGGCATCGCCAGACCCATTTACTATGAGGCATGGAGTCCTTTTTCTTAATCAGCGCAATAGGCTGTGGATCATGGATAAACATGATATCTCCATACATCTTGACTTCGTCAATATTTCTCTGGCTTGTATCCATGAAGACTTCAAACATTTGCGGTGTGATTTCCTCGGATTTCCCATGAAGCGCATTGTGAAATTTTTTTGTGACATTAAAGAAACTTTCACCGCCCTTGATAAAATCCCATCGGGCATCTACCCCCAGTTCCTGCAATAAAGGCACCATGCGATTCAGGATTTCAGCCACACCGCCACCCACAGCAGTGGAATTGATGTTCTGAATCACCTTTCCCTGCAGTTTGCCCGCTAATATCCGCAATTCTTCAATGGTATGGGTCCCGACGATCGGTTCGTAGTCAGTTATTTTCGGCATTATTTCGTGTCCTTCACTGTTTTTCCCAGCAGGCTTTTCATTGCCTCTGAAACTATCTTCTCGTGCTGTTCGGCAGTCTCTGCCCTTCCATACTTTTTAACCATGTTTTCCCACTCCGAAGTTCCGTAATGCTGATGACATCCTATACATAAACCTTCTCTTTCTATAAGATTTCTCTCTTCCTGATTTAATGGCCTGTCTTCGGGAAGGGGCATATTCTGTGTCTGTTTTCCGCTTCTTACAACCAATTGATCCAATGCATAGGGAAACTCTTTTATCCCCGGGGTCTGCTGCCGCCCGGTCATTACGTCAGGAATATCGCCGTATACACCTGTTGACAAGTCCTGGAACAAAGGTTTATCACCCAGGAGTTTTCCAGCGCTTCTTGAATTGCCCGTCCCATACCCTATGGACTTGGGGTTTGTGTGACAGTCCTCACAGGTTCTTGCAACAAGGCTTGTCGCGTGGGGATTTATAGGAGACAGGGTCGGGGAATTGTGACCTGTGGAGGTGGTATAATGTTTGTTAAGCGCCTTAATATTTCCCTGTTCATCTATGAAGGTATAAAAGACCTGACAACCCGGGGCGAGGGGTGAGACCTTCCCTCTTAAATTCATTCCCAGTATCGGGCTTTCCCACCTCATGAAAGATCTGTTTTCCAGAGACAGGTCGCCAAAACCTTCGGTTACCGTTTGCCTGCCTGTTGTGGGGTTTACCTTCTTAGATGTAGTTATCCAGTCTGTGCCTTTTGCCCTTCTGTCATATTGCATGTGGCATCCAAAACACTGCGGCGCCCACGTTGCATGACAGGCGTAACATTCCAGCTTTTCCATATGTTTGTGAATAGTTGACATTGCAACCTTGCCCTGTTGGGTTTTAAAGTTGTCGTGTAACGTTATATCCCTGAGTAAAGGTATTTCATGCCTTTTGCCGGTATATTTACTCACTACGTATGCCTTTTCTTCTTCCTTTATCCAATTTGCCTTTACATTACCCCTTGACGTAAGGAGATATTCTCTGATGCCGCATTTAAATATTCCCCTATCACCTTCCAGGGTTACCGGTGTGCCATATCCTACGGAGAGTTCCCAGGGATATTTTTCGGGGGTTCCATGACAGTCGTAGCAGGTAATCTCCACCTGATAGACCGTTGCCGGGTAGATATTGCCGTCTCCGTGCACGTCTATTGATGTATGGCAATCGGCGCATTGCATGCCTCTTTCAAAGTGCACATCTTTTCTTACATGCAAATACTCCTTTGTAAAGAGGGGTTCCTGCGGTTTCGCATTTTCATCAAACGGGGGCGCTTCTCCATCCTTCACATAATCATACTCAAACATGCCTGCAAAGGTAGTACCTATTCTCCTTCCCCGTGTGTGGCAATGGGTGCACTGGGCGGCAGGAATGGCAGTGGTGATGCGATGTCGCAGCGGATGCGGGCGTATCCCCGTGTTTTTGATATTTTGATCGCCGCCTTCATATTTGCCGTCATTCCCATAAAGCACATGGCATGCTGCACATCCTGAGGCACGTAAATCTCCCCTCTTATTCCTTCCTTCGCCCCAGACGTGACACCTTGCGCACTGTTTTCTGTAGGTATCCGGAAAACCTGCTTTTTCCTCTGAACCAAAGAGGTTGACGCCATTTTTAAAGTCGGGGATTTCATCTACTTTATCGGCAATTCGCATGAATCCGGATTTTATTGCAGCGCCAATCCATTCCTTGTATTTTTCAGAACCGACTCGTGGAATCCGGCCATCGGTGTCTATCGTATCAAAGTTGCCATACGGAAAGGTCCCTTTCGGTATAACTCCGTTTGAAGATAGCGTTTTGCTCGCTATCCCCGTCATCAGGGCATGCAGGGACGTTGCCATCCTGTAGGTATAGTCCGTTCCCAATACTCCGGAAGGTTCTGAGGAAAGGAGCTGCTCAGATATAAGCTCTCCACCCACAGGTTGGCTGAGGGGTTTTCCCATGAGGGTAGTTATGCTCCCTTTGCTGTCGTGGCATTTTGCACACCCCTTTCCTTCATGGAGTACCCACATGCTCGATGGGTTTGGTATAAGGGAACTGTGGGCTTCTTCCTTTTTGCCGGAAGAGGGATTGCCTTCGTGGCATACAGCGCATTCATACCCGGAACCTTTTCCGTATTGCTTTTTAGCAAAGCTCAGCAGAAAGGGCTGCATATTGTCATTAATAATCTCGATTCCCTTATGGCAGGATAGACATCCTTTTTCTTCTGCAAACTGTTTTGTATCCGGCTGACGAGGAGAAACAATAGTATTATGTGAGGTAGCAGCACAGCCCAAAAAAACAAAGAAACCCAGAAGTACCATACAATTAGCAATAAAAGAAATTTTTTTTCTTTCACCTCCGGAGAGCGCCTTCCATTTCAGGTCATGTGCGGACATACTATGTTCCTTTCTGATAGCTCAGGCTTTTTTCTTAAGTGTGCCCGCTATCTTTTTACCCAGCGCCCTTGCTGCATCAAGGGCATCCTGTTGCTCTTCAAACTTATTTATTCCGACAGATTGCACCGTTGCCTCGTTTCCATATATCATCCTGAGTCCAGAAGTCCTGCACTCATTGCCGTAACCGCACTTGATACATGGGACATTCCCCAATATTTTGACAGAACCTACAAAATTCATCCCCTCTTCCAGCATGTAATACATGATGGCATTTGTTCCCATTTCACATGCAGGAGGCAAGGCTTTGTTTGAAGCAGGAATTGCGCAGGCAACGATTGCGCCTCCCGGCTTGCCTGCCATGAATCCGTGTTTATGGCGAAGCTGGTAGAGCCTTTCTATAAATGCCTTCGTTAGCGAATCAATTGAAGAGTACGGTGTATAGCAGGCAACAATCAAGGCATCTGCCGCTTTTGCCTTTTCTGCAAGGAGAATTCCGTCATCATGGGTATTTACACACCGGTTTGTTTCCACACAACCGATGCATGCCCTGCATGGGGTGATATTGTATTCAACAAGTTTTATAAATTCAGTTTCAAGTCCGGTTGCCTCCAAAGCTACCTTTAGCGCCCTGTCCGTATTGCTGTTATTGATAGGAGAACCTGATACACCCAATACTTTCATAGTTTTACCCATTTCTATTTATCAGACCCGGAAGGTTTTTCCATAGACTCAACAATCCGTTTTTCTATCAATTTTACAAGGGTAAGCCGGAGGTTTTCCATGGTGTGGGTATAGGGATCAAGTGAGGCAATTTTGCCGGCCAGTTTCTTTTCCGAAAGACTGTATTCGAGCCAGTGGGAAAAATCATTGGCGCTGCGCCCTATACGCAGCCTGGCCTCAAACATGTGAAAGTACAGAGAATTAATGCTCACCCGTTGCAATCCCGCCTGAAATTCTTTGAGGTCTGAGGCTGTATAGGGTGTCTGAAAAACAAAGCTAACTGATTTTACACAATGGAACTCTTCTCCGGGTGTCGCAAACTTATGAAGTGATCGTGGATACCGAACGATATAATTTTCAATGGTACGTACGATTTCGTCACGAAGTTCACGGATGGTCGCATACTGAATCGTATCTATGCTAAACAACAACTCTCCCAATTCCTCTTCGCCTAAAATACCTGTAATCCAGTAAGCAAAATCATTCGGAGGTTCGGGGGAAAGATACTGATGCTGCTGGAGAAAACGGTGGGTATGATAATAAATAACCGAACCGGGAACTGTTTTGAGAAGTTCCAGCAATTCCTGCAGTGTTGCAGCCTTTAACCCGGTAAGTTCCGGTATAGAGACTTGTGTGTTAAATCGAAATGGTTCTTTTGCCTTATCGAGGGCATTCATCGTACACCTCATGCTTCTGTTCGAAAAGATGTTCCAAAAATGTCTTTACTTCTCCTGGGGAAGACATATCTCATAAACCATCCTGCCTTCGCTCAGCAGGATCATCTTTCTTTCCAGGAAAGGTTTTATAATGGCGTGAAGGGTATCACGCACCCGTTCCACGTCACCCCGTTTTTTAACTGCACGATAATGCACGCTGACGGAAAGCCCCTTATCTTCAATATAAAATCCTTCGATATGCCGTAAAGATTTAAAAAGTTTCATGTAAATATGCCAGAGGGTGCTGCGTGCCTTTTTGGCTTCAGGACAGGTAGACCGTATCCCCGGCCCCTCCATTTCAATGCCATGATTGGCAACATAGAGAACACCAGGAATCTGAACCAATTCTTTGATCTGCTTCAGGGAACGTCCGGTTATTATCCCTAAAAACACCTTCTCATCCCGGGTAAGTTTTATCAGCATCTGTCGTATCTCTTCTGAAAGAACAGCGTGGTCAGGATGTTTCCGTATGGGCGTCAAAGTGCCGTCAAAATCCGTTAAAAGGACGGTATATCCCCCTGATCGGAGAAGTTTATTGACAGCATGGATATTTTCGAACAAGTATTTCATTATTGTAGCTTAATTAATTCGTTTACAATATTTTGACCCCAGTTGTATACATTGTGTTCACGCACCTGTTCCCTGAGGCGCTGCATCCTTTTCTTCTTTTCATCAGCAGGCATTTCGATAGCAGTTTTTATGGCTTCTGCAAAAATATCCGTGGCGTAAGGATTGATCTGGATACACCCTGCGAGTTCTTCGGAAGCGCCGGTAAACCGGCTGAGCAACAATATGCCCGATTCGTCAAAGCGTGATGCAAGGAACTCCTTGGCAACAAGGTTCATCCCGTCATGCAACGCGCTGACGATACAGAAATCAGACAGACGATATAATGCTTGCACGCTTACGCGGTTAAAATGCGATTTCAGCAGACGTATGGGGATCCATCTGCCGTCACGGTACTTGTGATTGATCTCAACCATAAGATCGTATATCTTGTCGTTATAATCACGGTAGTCATCAATATGAATACGGCTTATATTGCCTGCCTGCACAAAGGTAAATTTGCCTCTGTATTCAGGATATTTTTCAAGGAACCTGTCAATGGCCATAAACCGTTCGGGGATGCCTTTTGTGTAATCAACACGATCCAGACCAATACCTATAATCTGACCTTTTAAACCGAGTTCTCTTTTGAAGCGAGACATCTCAGCTTCAACTTCCTTGCTTTGTGCCTGCAGATTTAATTCATCAAAATCAATGCTGATAGGAAACGGACGGATGTGTGTGGTTTTGCCACCCTTGGTTGCGGAAAACTTGCTATAATCCACCCTTGATTCCAGATTTCGGTCCACCGTGTCGAGAAAGTTATTGCAATGATACTGGACGTGGAATCCCAGGAGATCATTTCCCAGAAGTCCCTCCAGAATTTCCTGTCCCCAGGGGCATATACGGAACGCCTCCCGGTTAGGCCATGGAATATGCCAAAACTGCGCCACAAGCAGATCCGGCCTGCTTTCTTTCAGCATCCTGGGAAGCAAGGTGAAATGATAGTCCTGGATGAAAACAAATGCCTTATCACTTCCCACTTCTTCTAACACAACATCGGCAAATTTCTGATTGACAGATTTATACACCTGCCAATCCGCTTCATTAAATTTCGGCTTCACGTACACAATATGGCAGAGCGGCCACAACGCTTCGTTGGAAAAGCCGTAATAAAACCTTTCTTCTTCTTCATGGGTAAGCCAAACCCTTCGGAGTGTGTATTGCGGATTATCCGGCGGAACGGCAATATGCCCTTTGCCGTCCACAACCTCCTTATCGGCATCACCGCTGCCATAGGCAATCCACGTGCCTCCTTCAGCCCGAATAATGGGATCCAGCGCGGTAACCATACCGCTTGCAGGAATAATATACCTTATCTCCTCGCCTGCATAGTTGTGTATGTACGGCTCGCGGTTGGATACAATAATGAGCTTGTAATCCCTGAGTTTTCCGGAAATAAGTTCTTTTAATGATTCTTTTGTATACGTCATAACTTTCTTCGTTCAGATTGCCACCACAACAACCTTATTTTTTATAACCTTTGAGACTTTTACACATTCGCACAAGTTATGTAAACATCTGTATACTTAGTTGTTGATAAAGTATAATTCATATTTTATACTTCATGCAAGTAAATTATCGCATACCTACATTCAAGGAGGCAGACACCGTGCAAACCAGAAAACACACAAAGATCAGAAGACAGCAAATTATTGATATTATACGGGACATTATTTCAGCAAAGGGAATTGAATATGTAACAATCGGCGAGATATCAAAGCGGATAGGCACGACCAGAGGCGCTATATACCGTCATTTTAAAAGCAAAAGAGCAATATTAAGTTTTCTGATCGACAATATTGAAGAAACCCTTATGGAAGCCATAGACAAGGCAATGGTGCACAACGACCCCATACTGAATCTTAAAAACGTGCTCCTTGCCCATCTCACCTATGCAAGAGAACGACGCGAGACATCATTTATTGTCATCATGGGGGCTATGCAATTCAGCGATACTATTATTCGCAGGAAGATTTCACTGCTTATCCGGAAATATTTACGAAAGATAGAAAAAATACTTACCATCGCAATACAGTCAGGATCCGTTAAAAAAAATATAAATTCCATGACATCTGCTATTGCCTTTTTAGGGCTCATCCAGGCTACCGTCACTGTATGGTCGTATAAAAAGTTTAATTTTGTACCCCAAAAAATACATGCGCAATTGTGGAACATCTATTGGCAGGGAATAGGCGTATAATCTATCCATGTTCAATGTTTGCCAGGCATTCCTTAATCAGGGGTGACCTGACATGCTTTCCCTTCACAGGAGTTAGTCCAAACTTCTTAAATTTGTCTGTACCGGCGCCCGAACATGTTCCCGCACCAACGACTTGATCAATTAGATCCACAGTGGGAATTGCAATTACGCATTCTCTCGATTTCCTGAGTGCAGTGTAGGAATAGTTCCAGGGGCCTGTAACAATGGCAAATATCGGCGTAAAGCCCATCACCATGGTCCATGAGATAGTCATTACGTTGTTCTTCTCTCCATCATTTGTCGTAATGAAAACAACTGGACCTGATTCCATCAAAGTGAATGCTTTTCTGATCTGCATCCTTTTCATCGCCGCACGCCCCATACTGTTTACCTAACGTTTTGCCAACGCCCAGCTTGAGAGGTGCGAATGGAGCGCAGCGGAATGAACATCCTTCTCAAAGCGGATGTTCGGCAGACTAAATCCTATCCTTCCAATAATCTGGTTTTCTGTGAAGATTAGCAATTGCCACAATTAAGATTTCTGTAACACTTTAGCTTTTTGAAAAAGACATCGGTTTCCCTTATTTTATAAGGCACCTCTAATATTGGAGCATGGAGCACATTTCACATCCATTAACTCCGCACTTTAGTGCGGAGATATCCACAATAAATACACCGGCTTTGGTAGAGACAGGTTTGAAACCTGTCTCTACAACCTGGTACAGTGAAAGATATTGGGCTAACTATACTTCAGGGCTGAAGCCCATGATTATTTCTCCCCTTAACCCCATGCTGAAGCATGGGGTTAAGACAGGGGTAATTTTTCAAAAAAGTAAAGTGTTACAGATTTCTTGTTCTCGTATTTGGTAGATAACTCCGTATGGAAAACGCCGGGTTTGACATCGCCTTGTTCGTTTTGAACAGGGTTGCCATGCTTCAGGAAATTCGCCAATCCTATCAAGAGCATTCAGCACTTCGGTCAGAAAAGTATCGCCAAGACCAGGAACCTCGTAATTGTAATACTCGATGGCTTCATCCAACTCGATTTGAGCAATCTCTAGAAAATTTATCTTCATTTTTATTTTACCTGTATTTCTGAAGAACCTTTTCTAAAGATATCGCCTTGATTTTTCCTTGATCATAGGCATCAATCCTATCCTCAACCTCTTTTGCCCATAATTCATCGATTTCTTTATCAGACTTATCAAGTGTGGAAATTAGCATATCGATGAGTTGTGCCTTTTCGGAGGGGCTAAGGGTTGATGCCTCTTTAAAAATTCTATCTGCGGTGGCCATTTTTTTCTCCTTCGATTTTCTATTATTATATAAAATTATTTCTCAAATCCACAATGCCGAGCGGTAGGAAGGAACGGCAAAAATCAGCGGCGGCGTTTTTTGCCGTCCGCTGGATTGCATTGTTAGGCGGCTTTCTTTTCCCATAAATCTTAATTCTGCTGCAACGATTTTCAGGAGAATTCGATAGTTTTTTTAATCGAGGTGTACCCGGTTACTTCTACTCCTTTCCCTCTGCCACCAATGAACGAATACTAAAAATCTCATTCTCTGTTAAGGGCTCAATTGCTGACTCATGTACAATTATCACTGCTATTGTGTCTCCAAGCGCATTAAATACTTCTAATGAATATCCGTCTTCGCCCTTAGAAACAGGGTGATGCTCAACAATGGTGGCAACGTCACCTCTCTTTAATCTTTTTTCAGGAATATCTTTTAATAAAACGACTTCTTCAAACAATTTATATGTCATTTCTCTATCCTCCCTTTGTTTGGATACATAGTAATGAACTTTGTGTCTCCTGTCTCCTGTTTCATTTTCAGTCATCCAAATTGTGCATACTTTCAAACTTTTTCCATTCGGTCCGGTTAGTTTTCCGCTGATTTCATACATTTGACCATATTGGGTATTTTCAATTAGCACGACATCGAGTGATAAAATCTGGTTGCGTAAATCATTTTCCAATAACAGCCAGTTTTCGAGGGTGTAGCCTGCCTTTGCTAACCATTGTGATTTATCGTTTCGCTTTCTTGGAACTAATAGATATTGTATCAGTTTTTCATGCGCAATCAGAGTATTATTAGGCAGTTTCATTAATTATCCGTCTGTTTATGTGCCAATATTAGCAACTAACGTAGAATTGAGCGACGAGTGCCACTTGAGAACGTGAAATAGCATAAAGACGATTTGGAAATCTCAAAGTACTGCTTATCTGATACAGTGTCCTGTGGCACTCGTTCGCGCCAATGACTTGTTATATGGATTCAATTTCTTTTAAGGGTTTCCCATTTTTGTTTTTCCATGCTATAAGCCCATTAGCATGACCGCCGTGAATTACCGCTGCCGCAGCACTCGGACTGGAAAACTCCTCATCACGTGTAAATATAAGATGATTTTCAGAAGCAGAAAGAACACCATCATCTTTAAGTCTTTGTCGCATATTCAGTGGCCATGGATATTTCTGCGAAGATGCACGCTCGTTTAATACAGCTTGTGATCCCTTAAGAACTATGAAACCGTTAGGAGTAAGATGGCCTCTCGCTTTTGTGCCTTTAATTTCACAATACAGCATTTCCTTTTCTGTCTCAGCAGCGACTTTGCCGGAAACAGCGACTAAAAGTTCAACGCCAAGAACAGGCAATAACTGATTTATCTTTTCCAAAAAGACTTCCATATCTTCACGATCAGACTCCGGTAATCTTGCACCGCTACTCTGACCGTTCATAACGAGTGCTCTACCAGCTTGACGAGCTTGCTCAATAAGTCTTCCTTCTAAGTATCGGATGTGAGCTTTTGTAAGATTTTCATCCTTGCTAATGAAGTAGATCATTTGATTCCAGAAATCTTTCTCCAGATGCGCCTTAACACGATCTCTGATATTTTCCGCTTCACCTATGTATACGGCTGGCTTCCCTGATTCAGGATCGTTACCAGTTAGAAAATAAACACCTGAGCTGCCAGACTCTTCACGCCCGACTACGCCTTCAAATTCACTGCGTGGTCCTGAGACTGCTTTGCCAGTCCAATTTGACAGCTCCGCAGTCCGAAGCCTTTTAGGATCACCGTGTACTAAGAATATCTTAATAGTTGCGCTTGGCATAATCTGAATCCATATAACAAGTTATTCTACAGTTTCCGGATAACATACAAAAAGGAATGATATCCGGAATACATTCTGATAGATGAATCCGAATTTTCAAAAAAGTCTTTTAACTACAGCTTACAATACAATACGTGTAACAAAAGTTATAAAATTGTAATCTTTTTGACCAAGCTCGTATGAGCGCGAAATAGCAGTAATGAGAAGGTGCGACGCCTTGTTAGTCGTCTATATATCTTTTAACTGCGCAAATAGTGTTGGAATTTCATTTTTGGCAATATCCCATATAATATCAATGTTTACCCCAAAATAATCATGGATTAACTTGTCTCTTGTTCTGGCAATGTCTTTCCATGGAATATTTGGATACTTTTTCTTTTGTTTCATCCGATAGCAATTTGACAGCTTCTCCCAAAATTTCAATATTTCTAACCACTGCATCTTGTGTTTTATAATCCTGCAGAACCTCATCTTTATCCATTTTTTATCTTCCTCCCAAGGATATCAGTACTATTAAATGAAAATATTCCGCATATCATGAATTATATTACCTAATTGCATCAATATAACACGGCTTTCCTGATATTTTACGTTCTAAAGCTTATCATATCCAATTGTTATGTCAATGCTATTATTTCATTGATAACAATCCTGCACATCGACTTGGCAGTAGTGAGTGAGAATTTTGATTTACTGTATCATTATCTACGCTCTTTTGCCTTTTTACATTTTGTTTCCCGAACTTTCTCCTTATAATGGAGCAACTTCTTTAACATAACATAATTCATTACGTACAATGCCATTGCTTGAACTGACAGAAAAAAATCTGAATAAAAATATACTGAAACTCTGCATTCCTGTTGCCATTGAGAATTTGCTGCACATGAGTGTTTTTGTCTCTGACACGATAATGGTAGGCAGACTGGGAACAGACGCTATTGCCGCGGCAGGGCTGGCAGGTTCTATTTTCTTTTTTATCTCCCTGGTATCTTCCTCACTAAGCTATGGCGCATCGAGCATCGTAGCGCGGCACATCGGCGCCAAGGAAAAAGACCACGCGCAGATTGTGGCATCTCAGGCTATCCTCATAGCGTTGTTTATGGGAATGCTCATTACACCATTTCTGATAATTTTCGCCAGGACGATTTTTATCCTGATGAGCGCTGAACCACAGGTGGCAGACCTTGGGAAAGGGTATTTTCAAATCGTCTCCGGGTTTCTCATTTTTCGCCTGATCATTTTTGTGAGCAGCGGAATCCTGCGCGGCGCAGGAGACACCAAAACGCCAATGAAAATAACGCTTGTCATCAATTGCATTAACATACTTTTTAACTGGCTTTTTATCTTCGGGATAGGGCCATTTCCAAAGCTCGGAGTTACAGGTGTAGGGTGGGCAACCGCGATTTCATTTGCAATCGGGGCAGGCTTGCTGTTATTAAAACTATTCGGGGGAAAATGCGTCCTGCACCTTCAATTCCAACATATAAAAAAATTGCATTTTGCCTCTATCAGAAGAATTATTCGCATCTCCCTTCCCGCTGCCATTGATGCCTTTTTAACGCAAACAGGATTCTTATTTTTCACGAAAATTGTAACCATGCTTGGCACCGTTCCGCTGGCTGCGCATCAAATTGCCATACGCATCGAATCGATGTCATTCATGCCGGGATTCGCCCTGGCGGTGTCCACCGCAACATTAGTGGGACAAAGTCTTGGCATGAAGAACACGCCTCTCGCGCTGAAAAGTATGAAACGCAGTTCTCTCTTTTCCATCTGTTTTATGAGTTTTTTAGCCTTTATCTTTCTTGTTTTCCCGGCGAGCATGGCAAAAATATTCCACCCTGATCCCGATGTGCTTTCATTAGCAGCAACGTGCATTATGATTGCCGCCATTGAACAACCGGCGCTGGCCATCTACATGGTTTTTTCCGGAGGCCTGCGAGGAGCGGGAGACACCTTAAGCCCGATGATTATTACTATTATCGGCACGTTGTGCCTGCATCTTCCCATGTCTTACTTATTTGGAATCCAATTTGGCTGGGGATTAGGGGGAGTGTGGCTGGGAGCGGCAATCGACTGGATATGCCGCGCCATTGCAATTTTCATCCTCTATAAAAGGGGAAGATGGAAAACAATTATCGTATAAATAAAACACCTCATGAAAAACAGAGATCGTTCCCTTCTTATTCCAATAAAGAGGGAATTTGTTCTTCCGTATAATAAATGGCCTTAAAAATCATATTTTCGACCGAGCCATGAAAATTCTTAGAAAAATGAGGGCTGATATATTCCCACACTACTTGCCCTTCCGGCGTCACCTGGAACATGCGCCCGTAAAACCCTTCAGTAATAAATGTATTTCCGTTGGGCAAACGTTGCACCCCGGAAACGCTCGGGCTGAAGAAATTCCATTCAGGAGAGTCCTCATAATTCCACACCACGTCCTTTGTCGAGGTCTTTACCTCGATAACGCGCGAATAGGGAATATGTTCATTTTGCCTGAATTCTCCGTTATCAAATACAAGAACATTTCCGTTGGGAAGCATGCTTGCATCATGCTGTTGGGACAATACTTCACTGCCCAGTTTCCATTCAAAGTCACCGCTTGTTTTATCCACAATACCGATAACCGATATATTCCGAAAACTCACCAAAACCCTCTGTTCATCTATCGGCTCCACTGCATTGGCGTGTCCCCATTCTGTGCGTGAACAATTTGGCTGTATCATATCTGTTTCAGGATCAAGATGTTCGTAGGAATGCCACTCCCAAATCCTGTTCCCCGCGTTGTCGACTTCGATTATAACATCCGCCCACATAACGTTGCTGTCCGTATCCTCGACCCCTCCCTTTACCAATCCGGCAATATCTTCAGGAACCTGCTCGATGGCAAGATATAATGCCCCGCCGGTTGACGTGCGCCGCGCGTCATGATGCTGATACGGGTCCTTATATTCCCATACGACATTCCCGTTCCAGTCGACTTCCATAAGAACTCCGCCCTTAATCGCATACCAATCCGGCCAAAGATCCCACGTCTCGTCGTCGAGAGTCTTCCCCATATAAAAAAGATTGCCGTTGGGCAAAAGATAGCCGTATAATCCGGGCGGATACGGCAAATTCCATTGATGGACTACTTCCCCCCTGATATTGACAAGATATACCACCCCTGAACCTGCAATAGGAGCATAGAGTGCATAACCGGGCAAGGCTTTATTTTCATCCAAAGCCGTCAATCCTGTTTTTGTAATACGGCGATACGTTTGCTGGTCAATAATTTCTTCCCCTGCAGCCAATTCCTTTCCCAATATTCCGCTTATCCATATCATTGCAACAAAAACACAAAAAACAATCCCTGCATTCCTTCGAAGCATTATTTTGTTAATAGCGCAATTTATCTTCATAGTTAGAGGACTCCCCTTCCTTTACCGACTCTTTTACTGACATCCCTTCAAAGTTTTCACTTCATATTTTTATCTAAGAAAAATAAAACCGGTAAATCAAACCTATCGCTAATATACCGGTTAAAATCTGCAATGGCACGGGAGCATTCCCAATTTTTTGTAAATCAAAATAAAGCCGACCATAAAGGATCGGCGCTACCATGCAATATGTGTCGTAGCGCGGGTGGTTTATCCCCCGCATAATACCTCCACATTTTACAAAAATTGGGAATGCTCCCAATGGCACTCCTATTTTAAGATAATCCCTGAATCTGTATCCCCCCCGAGACCCATACACCATTAAATTTGTTTGATACCCTATTGGAGTTGCAAAACTGGCAGATGCGGCAATCATCACCGCAACGGCAAATCCGCGCGAGTCAACATTAATCGCGGAAGCGGTAGAAACGGCTATGGGAAACAAGAGCGCCGCCGCCGCATTATTTGTTATTAGACGCTATCGCACTCATTTAAAAATAAAAACAATTGCTCTATAACAGAACCATATTTTAACTTGACTTACAATATAAAAGTCTCTAGCATATAATCAACGTTTCAAAGCTATTACTTTTTATCGAATTTTATACCATGTTTATTCGCTATATTTCCCGAAATAAAAAATTCACACACATCCCGTTTCTCGCATTCGTCATTCCTTATCTTTTGCTGACCCTTACCGTGGGTGGCTTCCATAATGGCAGCATCGAGATAAGCGACTGTAACCATTCTCAAACACTTGTTTCAGACGAAACGGCAAACGCACAAATTAAACATCAGGAAAAAACCGGACAGCACGATTCCGAAACGTGTCAAATCTGTCATTGGTTGAAGTCCCCTTCAGTCGTAATTCAATTTTTACCCGTACACACACAATTCGATTTTGTCTGTATTAGTTTTCCCCGAAATTCCAATCCAATACTTTCCTCTTTATCCATCCATAGATTTACCATCCGTCCACCTCCTTTTTTCTCCTGTTTTTCCGCTTAATCAAATAATTTAGGACACTTGCACACAAAGGCACAAAGCCCGTAGGGGCACGGTGCACCGTGCCCCTACATTGAATTCCCAAAACGTTACCTTATTACCTATCTTTTTATTTTCAATCGTTTTACAGGAGAATAGATAGTATGAAACTGCCAAGTTATATATTATTCCTATGTATACTCATTGCATGTATGGGCGAATGGCTATTCACCCCCATTACCGTATATGGCGAAGCGACATCAACAACCGACAAAGATTCCCAACTGATAAGCACTACGGAAGAACAAGAAAAGGACGCAGCAGACTCAAAAGAGATCCGTATTAGAAAGGACGAATTCGATGAGATTGTTGGACAGCTTCAGGGGATGAAGGAACTGCTTCTTACTATGAAACGGGATTATGAAGTACGTTTAAATGAGATGCAGGAGAAGATTGTTGCTCTTGAAAAAGAAAGGACACAGACAACTGATGTAGTCTCTCAACCAGCGAGTACTGAAGAAGCGCCAATTGCAGGCACTGAAGACATTCCTATGAAAAAAGAGGAATATGGTGCGGTTGTCGAAAAAATTCAGAAAATGGAGTCAGATTATAATATTCGTTTAAAAGAGATACAGGAGACCTATGATTCACGCCTCGAAGAAATGCAACAAAAAGTTGCCGTTGCTCCTCAGCCTGCAAGTCCCGAAGCTGGAAAGTGGTCCCCGGAACAACCGATCACGTTATTGAGTACGGGAAAGAGCTACATGAATATTTCCTTTGATGGGTTGTTTGCTGCAGCGGGGTCTACGGCGGAGGAATTGGGGAGTCTTAGTTCAGGTGGACACGATCCCAACCAGCGTGGGTTTACCGTCCAAAATCTGGAAACTACCTTTGATGGGGCAGTAGACCCGTACTTCAAAGGGCAGGCAAGTATTGTTTTTCAAATAGATCAGGATGGGGAATCGCTTATTGAGGTGGAGGAAGCCTTTCTCACCTCGATGTCGCTGCCTTTGAATTTACAGGCGAAGGCAGGTACCTTCTTTACTGAATTTGGGAGGCTGAATCCATTTCATCCTCACGCGTGGGATTTTGCGGACCAACCGTTAGTCAACGGCAGATTTCTCGGTCCCGATGGGTTGCGAGGTCCTGGAGCAAGACTTTCCTGGTTAGCTCCTACAAGCAACTATACAGAATTATTCTTCACCGTTCAGGATAGCCAGGGAGAAACGGCGTATAGTTTTAGAAATGATGATGCGCTGTTTGGCCGCGAGGCAGTTGAAACCAGCGTCCGAAGTATGGAAGATATGCTGTATACCCAGCGTGTTACTACTTCTTTTGATGTGACGGATGAAACGACGGTTTTATTAGGCGCATCATCCGCATTTGGGCCAAATTCTACGGGAAGGGATAAGGATACGATTGTCTATGGTCTCGATATGTTCTGGAAATGGAAGTCTTCCTATGCCTCCGGAGGTTTTCCCTTTGTAACATGGCAGACAGAGGTCATGGGCAGGCGTTTTGAGGCGGGTGAGGATGCAGATGCAGGCTTGTCAAACGAGACGTTGAATAACTGGGGCGCTTATTCTCAAATCGCCTGGGGATTTAAGAAACGGTGGGTGGCCGGATTCAGGGTAGATTACGTTGACGGATTAAAGGAATTTGAAGGACATGAGGAAGAGGAGGAAGAGGAAGGGCATCATCACCATGGTGAGGGTCTGGGATTTGAGAGGCTCCGGTTTTCGCCCAATCTTACGTTTTATTCATCAGAATTTTCAAAGATCCGTCTGCAATACAATTTTGATGATATTTTAGGAAACGATACTTCAGAACATACGGTAGTCTTGCAATTCGAATTCTTATTGGGTTCGCATGGTGCGCATAAGTTCTAGAGGCAAGATACTGGATGCACGATGCAAGATGGCGATGGAAGACGGAACGAATCATGTATCATCTATCAAATATCGTGCATCGCACCTTAATATCTTTATGGTTAAGTATTAACAATTTGAAAATCACATCAGGAGGATATAATGAAAATAAAATTATGTCTTTGCACATTAGCGATAATAAGCTGGGCATCAGTTGCCCATGCAAAAGTAAATATCGTTGCATCAACTCCGGAAATCGGGGCTTTAGCCCAGGAAATCGGAAAAGACAAGGTCGAAGTATTAAGCATTGCCAAACCTACGGAAGATCCGCATTTCGTGGATGCAAAACCGGGATTTATTGTGAAACTCAACAAGGCGGATATGCTTATTGAGGCTGGAATGCAACTTGAGATAGGCTGGTTACCAAACCTCGTTTTGAGCGCAAGAAATCCCAGGATACTCGTTGGAAAAGCGGGATATCTTCTTGCGTCCAACGCAATTTCTCCTCTGGAAATTCCCGATCCTTCTATGGACCGCTCCATGGGGGATGTCCATCCCATGGGAAACCCTCACTATATGCTGGATCCTTTAAATGGAAAGATCGTTGCAACGCGAATCTGCGAACAATTATGTCAAATTGATGCGGCAAATGGTAACTATTATAAGGAAAATTTAGTAGATTTTACGAAGCGATTAGAAACGAAATTGTCTGAATGGCAAAAGATGCTGGAACCCTTTCGTGGCTTAAAGGTGGTCTCCTATCACAAGACGTTTTCTTATTTTGCAAAACGATTTAATCTGAATGTGGTAGGGACGCTTGAGCCAAAACCGGGTATTCCTCCTTCCCCTACTCATATCAATAACCTTATTCCCATGATGAATAATGAGGGAGTTAAGCTGGTTATTATCGAACCGTTCAGGGAGCGTAAAACACCCGAATTTGTTGCAAGCCATACGGGGGCAAAGCTTGTTATTTTGCCGATTATGGTTTGGGGTATAAAGGGAGTGGATGATTATATTGCCCTTTTTGATTACAACATTCATCAGATTGTGTCTGCGCTTCGGGGATAACTCATAACTTACAGAATTGGTTACTGATCAGGGACAAGCGATGGAACGTACCCCGTATATAAGTTTAAAATTCACACTTTATGAGGATCTTGAATATGCATTGGGATGTGAGTCCTGAACTGTTCAGTCTTGGCCCCTTCACCGTGCGTTGGTATGGTATATTTTTCGCACTCTCATTCTTGCTAGGTTTGTGGATCATGTACTGGATATTTCGGCGGGAAAATAAGCCGAAAAAGGACTTAGACCGGCTGTTCTGTTATGCGATCCTCGGCAGTGTGGTTGGGGCACGCATGGGATATTGTCTCTTTTATAACCCTGAATATTATTTTAGCCACCCATTTGAAATTATAAAAATCTGGGAGGGCGGGCTGTCGAGCCATGGTGGAGGGATCGGTATCTTCACTGCTCTCTATTTTTATACACGCCGGCAACACGGTCAATCTTTTTTGTGGTTGTTAGACAGGGTTACCATCCCGGCGACGTTAAGCGGTTGCTTTATCCGCATAGGAAATCTATTCAATTCTGAGATCGTCGGAATCCCCACCACCGTACCGTGGGCGTTTATATTTGTCCGTGTTGATTTATTACCAAGACATCCCGTGCAGATATATGAGTCCATTTCATACGGATTGCTTTTCTTGTTGCTGTTAAACGTATACCGGAAGAGGAACACGCATATGCGGCATGGGGTTCTGCTGGGATTATTTCTGTTGGTTATGCCCGTAGTGCGGTTTTGTTTCGAGTTTCTGAAAACACGTCAGGCTTCCTACGATGCAGAATTACCGTTAAGCATTGGACAATGCCTCTGTATTCCGGCTATCGCTATAGGTGTAGTTTTACTTTTACACAAAAGTGGCTTTAACGTCATAAAGGAGTTCGAATGATTGCAACCTGGGTTTATGCAACCGTCAGTGTGTTTCTGGTCAGCGTTATTTCATTGATTGGAATATTAACCATATCAATAAGAGAAGACAAACTCAAAAAGATTATCTATATTCTGGTAAGTTTGGCTGTAGGGGGACTACTTGGAGATGCCCTGATTCATCTTATACCAGAGGCATTTGAAGAATCAGGAAATTCGTTAAAGGCTTCTCTTTTTATACTCGGGGGTGTTCTTTGCTTTTTTGTCATGGAAAAATTTTTACGCTGGAGGCATGAGCATTACTCTGAACAGTCGGACAATAAAATACATCCGATTGGGTATATGACTCTCCTTGCCGATGCGCTTCATAACTTTGTAGATGGTTTGCTCATAGGGGCATCCTACCTGGTGAGCTTGCCTATTGGAATTACCACAACAATTGCTGTTATATTACATGAGATTCCGCAGGAGATAGGCGATTTTGGGGTTTTGCTGCATGCCGGATTTAGTAAACGCAAGGCGTTGTGGGTTAATTATCTCACCGCTACCACTGCGGTCATTGGAACTATCCTGGCTTTATTTATTGGCAGTAAAGTCAGCGATTTATCAAATTTAATAGTATCCTTTGCTGCAGGAGGCTTTCTTTATCTGGCTGGTTCAGACCTGGTGCCGGAACTGCATAAAGAAAATACCATCTCAAAATCGCTGGTTCAATTTATCTCAATTTTACTGGGTATCGGTTTGATGGTCCTAATGACATTTTTGGAATAGAAAAATGAATAACACATTCTCTGATCATTTATTCGAATATCGTTCTGTTGAAAAAAAGAAGCTCATGATGTCGCTCTACATCACTTCGATAGTGATGTTTGTTGAGCTTATTGGCGGATACCTTACCCACAGTATTGCCTTAATAAGCGATGCAGGACACATGTTTACTCATTGTTTTGCTATCGGGTTAAGCCTGATTGCAATACTCATCGCCAGAAAGCCGCCATGCCATCAAAAGACATTTGGTCTTTACAGGGCGGAAATATTAGCAGCCTTTATTAACGGATTATTTCTCTTATTAGTCGTGGGTGTTATTCTCTATGAGGCGGCGCTGAGAATTATACACCCAAGAGAAATTCTGGGTCTGCATATGTTGATAATTGCCCTTATCGGGCTTGCGGTAAATATTGCCAGTATTTTTATCCTGCATGGCAACCATAAGGAGGATTTGAATATAAAAAGTGTATTTTATCACATGATAGCGGATGCAGCGTCTTCTGTCGGTATTATACTGGCAGCAATTATTATATCATTCACCGGGTGGAACACCCTTGACCCAATTGTCAGCATAGGCATATCCTTAGTAATTCTGTATTGGTCATGGGGGATATTAAAGGAATCTACAGCAATTTTACTGGAAATGCCCCCCTCTGGAGTTGATATTAATAGTATTTCTGATGACCTCAAAATGAATTTCCCAGAAATGGTAGAAATAAGCAATGTACACCTGTGGGCGATAACAGCAAATATGCTTGTCTTTTCTGCCTACATAAAGGTAAAGATAAACGGTAACTTAGCGTTTCACCAAAATACCCTGATTGAAAAAATACAGAAACATTTGACAAGTCGGCACAATATATTTGAATCTACGATCCAAATAACTATTTTTGAACTTCTCTAAAAGGAGTTAACATGGCAAAATATTATCCAGTATTTTTAAATCTTCAGGGGAAAAAATGTGTTGTTGTGGGGGGCGGTAATATTGCATGGAGAAAGGCCTGCAGCCTGAAAGATGCCGGTGCACAGGTAACCGTCGTATCACCTGCGTTTTGCACGAAACTGAAAGAGGATATGTCTGTTGAACGAATTCAGCAAGAATATGATCAAACATGCCTGGAGGGTGCGTTTGTCGTGATTGCCTCCACTGACAATGAAGAGATGGACAAGCAAATATATTATGACGCTGTTGGAAAAGGTCTATTAGTCAATGTTGTCGACAAGCCAGAATTCTGTACGTTTATTGTACCTGCATCTGTGATGCGCGGTGATCTTTGTATTAGTATTTCGACGGGTGGGGCGAGTCCTGCTTTGGCGAAAAATATACGGGAATTGTTAGAGAATCAGTTTGGGGATGAATACGATAGTTTTGTCGGGCTTTTGTCTGAAATGCGGAAAAAGATACTTTCTGAAGTGCCTGGAGAAGCTGTAAGACGTGAAATTTTACAACGGATTGCAGGGTTTGATCTGCTTGATATTGCTAAGAAAACGGGAATCGCTGAAGCGAAAAGAAAAATGCTGGAAATCGCTTCTGGGGTAACCAACTCGGTAAGGTAAGGATTGTTAAATTTCTTAAACACGGCGTATAGGCTGATATTTCACTGTTATTTCAGAAAAGCATCCATGAATTTTCAAAAAAAGATATACCGGTACTTGTCTTTTATTGTTCTGATAGGTTTCTCCGGTTGTTATGCGCCGCTAGAGTTTAAGCAGATAACTGCCACAAAACCACCCGAAAAGAAAGCGTCCTATTTTATTAGCCATCTGGACCGCTACTCCGTGCGCGAATGGAAGTATATTGTTATTCACCACAGCGCCTCAGAGTCAGGATGCGCCGCAGAATTTGATAAATTTCACCGGGAGAAGAGGCACTGGGAAAACGGTTTGGGATACCACTTTGTCATAGGGAACGGGAATGGATAAAAAATCAATTGATACCGAAAGCGCTTTTGTTAAAAAAGAAGCATTTGAAGATGTTGTACAACAACTCCGGGACACAGAACAACATCTTAACGATATGGAATTAAAATACAACGCCCTTGAAAAGGAAGAACGGGATAACGTTGCGGTCACACAACTTACCCCCGATTCAGAGCCGGAAAATTGGTCTCCAACCCAGCCCATAACTTTATGGAGTGCGGGAAGAAATTATATGGATATTTCCTTTAACGGATTATTCTCTGCAGGCGCCTCAACGGATGAGGACGTGCAAACCCTTTTCGGAGGAGGACACGATCCCAATCAGCGCGGATTTACCCTCCAACAGTTAGAAACTACATTTGAAGGCGCGGTAGATCCTTATTTTCATGGACAGGCAAATATCATCTTTCAAATCGACAGTGAAGGAGAATCATTTCTTGAAGTAGAAGAGGCTTTTTTAACATCGATGTCACTGCCGCTCAACCTGCAGGCAAAAGCCGGAACCTTTTTCACTGAATTTGGCAGATTCAACGAAACGCATCCCCATTCATGGGATTTTATCGATCAACCGCTGGTTAATAATCGTTTTTTCGGGGGTGACGGATTGAGAAATCCGGGAGCACGGATTGCATGGCTTGCGCCTGCGGAAAATTACAATGAACTCATTCCCCTGATGAAAAAGGAAGGGGTAAAACTTATTATCATAGAGCCATTCCGGGAACACAGAACATCTGAATTTGTGGCGGATAAAACAGGAGCAAAAGTCATTGCGATGCCGATCATGCCGGGAGGGCAAAAAGAAACAGAAGACTATCTCTCTCTTTTCGATTATAATATTGACTCACTAATATCTTCACTGAAATAGGAACCATTTTTTTCATAACAGTCGTCATGCATATTCAGGTAAAACGTTACATGTACATTGTTTTCTTTTCCCCGGCAATTGCTTGTTTGTTAGCATACCTCATGCTCCCTGTTCACAAGCCAACTATTACCGGGGAACATCTCCTGGCAGGCCTGGACAGCGTAACCAGGCAACTCGAACAGTACAAGACACGGGAATGGAAATATATTATTATTCACCATAGCGCTACAAAGACTGGAAATGCCGCCGAATTTGATAAATATCACAGAGAAACAAGGCGCTGGAAAAACGGACTGGGATATCACTTTGTGGTGGGCAACGGAAACGGTTCCGGAAACGGATATATAGAAATCGGGGACAGATGGTTACAACAACAAAGCGGGGCGCACGTTGGCATAAATAATTACAATCGTTATGGAATAGGAATCTGCATGGTCGGGAATTTTAACGAACATTACCCTTCAAGGGCACAAATGGCTTCAATGGTTGTTCTGGTGCAATATCTTCAGAAACAATGCAATATCTCCACGGAAAATATTCTTCTGCATAAAGACTGCAAGACCACCGATTGCCCGGGAAAGAATTTTCCTTTTGGCCATTTGTTTGTACAATCCTTGTGAGAATGAAGCGGTGTGCAGGTTTGTTTGCTCGTTATTATATTACTGATATTTAGTATGACATGGATAAAATTTTGGGAATGGATGAAAAAAGCTGTATTGATTTGAAAAATGTGTCAATCGGATATTATGGAATACCCATAATAAAAGATGTTACTTTTTCAATAACCAGGGGGGATGCTATCGTTTTATTAGGTCAAAACGGTTCAGGCAAAACAACACTTTTCAAGACCATACTTCGCATTATTCCTCCATTACAGGGAAACGTTGTTTACAATAACACCCCCCCGGTAAGGTTTGGTTACGTGCCACAAAGCCAATCCCTCGATGAAATCTACCCATTTACTGCCTTAGATATTGTATTAATGGGAACATTTGGCCAGATAAAACCCTTTTCAATCACTCCGAAAAAAAATCGTATTTTGGCAAATCAATGCTTAATGGATGTAGGAATGCTGGAGTCGAGAAAAAAATTATTTTCGGAATTATCCGGCGGTCAGAAGCAAAGGGTGCTTATCGCCCGTGCGCTGGCAGCAAGTCCGAATATATTGCTAATGGATGAACCAATAACAGGAATCGATGCTGATGCCATAAAGATGATTATAGAACTTATCGCAATGTTACATAAAAAACATTCTCTTACTGTTATGATGATAACACATGAATCTTTCAATATCCCTTCATGGATAAACAAAACAATTCAGATCAGAAATAATGAGGTAGTGGTAGAAAATGCACGTTAATCACATACGGCAAAAATCATATACGGTAGGATATTTGCCATCAAAATCACTTTTTACACACAATATATATGGATCAACTTTTTGAAATAATCAGTCCAAATTTTCTTCTGAGAAATTCTTTCTACGCTGGATTGGTGATAGGCCTTGTCTGTCCTCAGGTAGGAATTTTTTTTGTATTACGGCGCATGCTTCTTATGGGCATTGCACTTCCCCAGGTATCAAATGCAGGAATTACATTCGCATTCCTGTTGCATACACTGGGATGGCATTTTTTCCCTCATGTTGAATCTGAAAAGGCTATGGCTCTTACCGGTTCAATCATTTTTACCCTTTTTGCCATATTTCTTCTTGCTATTTTGGAAAGGAAAGGAAAAGGTTTTACCGAAAACCGCATTGGGCTTACGTATGCCATTGCAGGGGCAGCGTCTATTTTATTTGTGTCATGGAATCCCTATGGACATTCAGAGGCAATTTCTTTGCTAAAGGGAGAAATTGTTACAATTCCAGACGTATATTTCTGGTCAACACTTGCAATTTATGGAGTTATATTTATTTTCCTCACCGGATTTCACCGTAATTTTATGTTAATTTCATTTGATAATGATATGGCAGTTGCCATGGGGAAAAAAGTTATTGTATGGAACATTTTACTTTTTTTAATCATCGGCATTGTTATTTCTTTTGGCGTTATGGCCGTTGGACCGATGGTTATTTTTGGGTTTTTACTCTTACCGGCTATAACCGCAAAAATGATCACCCGCGGAATCTTTCCCTTCTGCATTATTTCCTCAGTCATTGGTGTTTTTGCCGCTTTTACAGGTTTCTACATTTCCTATCGTTTTGATTTGCCCACCGGTCCGATAGATATTGCTTTATTAGGAATAATATTTTTCATTTCATGCCTGATAAAAATAGTAATTCCCAAAAACAGAACCCATTAAATTTTTTTTAAATATTTACTTGAATATTTAAATTTATGGGATACAATACTCCCAAATTTTGCAACTTCGTTCTTCCATCATGTTTGTATTCTACGCCCCCATCTGTTAGACCTGTGTGATTTTTGACTGAATTATTATTGGCAGATAAGAATATTTTTCAAATCTGCTCTTATTTGATGTTGTAGCAACTTCTAATTCGGCTTTAGGTTAATCCATAAAACAGGCAAATGCAATTTTTATAGGAGTTTAAAGACTTATGGCACTCTCCGCCATACTATTCAATTCCGATTCTGTAAATTCCTTAGGGTTTTCTTCTGATAGTTTTAAGACAGAGGAACCAAGCAAAATAAAGGAAATGTTGCAGGCAGAAAAAGAAAAGGCAGAAAAATCAGAACAAATTGAATCAGAAAAAGCCGCAAAAGAAGAAAAAAAGGCTTCCGAGGAAGAAAAAAAAGCAAAAAAAGAAGCAAAGGCTTCTGAAGAAGCGGAAAAAGAAGAAAGAAAAAGGAAATTTATCGAGAGACGCAAGGCAGAAGAAGATAGTGCGGTTGAAGAAAAAAAACAAGCAAGACTATTCGCAACGTCTGAAAATAAAACCGATACCTCATCTTCTGAAACAGATAATGCGGAAGAAGGCAACTCCACTGATGATAAAAATAAGGATAGCGTAACGCTATCAAAAATTGCCGGCAGGTTAAGCAGTTTAACCACACGATTCGAAAGCACGAATAACAGATTATCCATGCTGGATAAAGATTGGGCAACGGACGAAGATATTGCCTATCAACAATTACAAATAATAAAAGATACTATACAACAACAATCACCCGCTGCAATTTTTTCCCAAGCCAACCTAAACCCCGGAAGAGTCGTTTCTCTTTTCCAATAAATTCCCGGAGCAGCAAAGCCATAACCAAATCCTCCATAGAAACTATGAAAAAGGGAGAGGGAAAAACTCGCAAAAAAACGGTAATCCGGTTTCCTTTTTTACGAACAGCAGGCAATATACGCCAACAATGCAGAGCCCCGGCAAAGAATATCTTCATCAATTAAAAATTGGGGGCTATGCAGGGGATGACAAACACCTTTCTTCCGATTGCCCGAACCGAGAAAAATAAAAGCGCCTTTTGTTTTCTCCAGATAGTAGGAAAAATCCTCTCCCCCCAGAATCGGATCCATATTTTGAACCGCATCATTTCCAAATAACTCTATAATTCCGCAGCGCACAAAATCTATCTGTTCCTGATGATTGTACAAAATGGGATATCCCCGCAAATATTCAAATTCATAGGAAGCGTTATTGTATGAAGTAATGCCTTTGACGGTATCTTCCAATAACAACGGCAATTTATTTCTTAAATTATCATCAAGGGCCCTTGCCGTTCCGTGAATTTTTACCCGATTCGGAATAACATTAAACGCCGTGCCCCCGGAAATCTGACATAAAGAAATCGCACATGGGGATAAAGGATTTAACTTTCTCGATACAATTGTCTGAATAGCTAATATTATTTCCGCAGCGATAACAATAGGGTCCACGCACAAATGCGGAGTTGACGAATGCCCTCCTTTGCCCCGAATCGTTATAATAATGCGATCGGTAGACGCCATTGCAGCGCCTGACCGCAAACCAAATACCGAAGAAGGAAGATTAGGGTCGATATGCAGTCCGTAAATCTCATCCACACCATGCAAAGCGCCTTGTTCTATTAAATAATTCGCTCCCCCCGGCGGTTGTTCTTCCCCGGGCTGAAAAAGAAACCTTACCTGCCGTTTTAATTTATCTTTCAAAGATATGATAATCTTTGCCGCACCCAGCAACATTGCCATATTGGCATCATGCCCGCACGCATGAAATATTCCTTCATATGATGATTTATAGTCTACATCATTTTCTTCTTCAATGGGAAGCGCATCCATATCCGCACGAAAAGCCACTGTTCGCGCGGCATTGGCAACCGGCAAGGAAGCGATAACACCGGTTTTCGCAATACCGGTTTGCACATGGAATCCCATGTGTTCCAATTCCGCAGCAATGACTTTCGCAGTGCGGGTTTCACTAAAGCTCAATTCAGGATATTTATGGAAATCCCTTCGCATTTTTACTATATACTCATGCGAATCCCTGGCAAGCAAAAGAACACTTCGGGCAATTTCCTGGTCTTGCACAATCATTACCTGTCTATCCAAAAACTATCTTCATTTTTCAACACAATATGTTCTTCTAAAAACAATCATCAAGCCCGCATCCGAACGCCCAAACCTTCTCTTTCGGGCAAAGACAATCTCCCTCCCTCAAAATACACCCCTTCATAAGGATCATTCGAAACAAGCAGATTTCCATCAAGGTCGACATAATCCACCAATGACATCAAATGCGCCGCCGCCGTAATAGATACGGAACTCTCAATGTTGCAACCTATCATGATTTTAAGTCCATGAGCCCTTGCAGTATGAATCATACGCAGCGCCTCGCGGATACCGCCGCATTTCATCAATTTTATGTTAATTCCGTCTACCGCGTGAATTAACTGCGGTATGCTTCTTGAATCTACCGCATCCTCATCTGCAAAAATAGGAATTTTCACCTTATTTTTAAGCTTCGCAAGCGCCTTAAAATTCCCAACAGGGAAAGGCTGTTCCACAAGTTCAACGCCAAGTTCTTCCATGCGATGCAATCGCCTGATAGCCCCCTCCTCACTCCATCCTGTATTTGCATCCACACGAAAAACAGCTTTGGTTATTTTACGCAGTTCTTCAAGAATTGTTATATCATCGTCACAGCCGACTTTTATTTTCAGCACAGGAAGGTTTTTTACCTCCTCAATCTTCTCACACATCTTTTCTATCGTATCCAATCCTATGGTAAAGGATGTCACCATTGTATGATGCGGGTTTAACCCCAATAATGCAGAGAGAGGCGCTTTCAATATCTTGCCTGCAAGATCATGGAGGGCTATATCAATTGCCGCACGCGCTGCCGCATTCCCGGGGAATTTCTGTTTTAATTGAGCGGTAATATCTTCAATATGAAATGGATTTGCGTTTTGTAACAAACCGGCGGACTGGCGAAATACTTCCATAACACGCGCCGGATTTTCTCCAAAAAAAAGAGAAGGCGCAGCTTCTCCGATGCCGGAAACCCCACTTTCTTCTGTTAGAGAAACAATGATGTTATTCTGTACGTCTTTTGTTTCTCTGGAAATCCTGAATGTGTGTTTTAATTGCAGGTCTAAGGGTTGAAAAGAAATTTTCATGGCAAGAGAGGTTGAATTACCTCTAAAAATTTGTCCACCCCAAATTTGATAGGGTCGGTAGCAGGTAGCTTTGTTTCTCTTTCTGCTTTTTCAATCTCCCGCATTGCCTCACTATCAGACATGCCGTAACAATTGAGCGATACCCCAAGCACCTTGCATGGCTGAAATGGTTGCGCCAGGCGTTCGTAAAGTTCAATAATATGCGGAATAGGCAAAATAGGAAATTTTTCAAAATGACGAAGTGTTTTACGGACCGGCTGGTGACATATAATAAGGCCCTGCGGAAGCGTGCCATGAAGCAACCCGAGACTCACGCCTGAATATGCCGGATGCACAACTGTGCCTTGTCCTTCAACGTTTAGGAATTTGTATTGAGCCCTGTCAAGAATAAGTTTTTCCGCAGCGCCGGAAATAAAATCAGAAATGACATGATCCACCGCAATTCCGCTCCCTTCAATGAGGATACCCGTTTGGCCGGTCGCAACAAAACAGGCGTCGATATTCCGTTTTTTCGCGGCATTTGTAATCTCGATGGAGGTAACCATCTTCCCGATATTGCAATCGGTGCCCACAGTAAGCAACCGAAATGCCTTAACCTCTTTCGCCTTTCCAGTGCCAACAGGTATGTTTTCAGGAGGTTTCCGAACATCGTAAATGTGCAACCGATTCTCAGCGGCAAGTTGAGCAAATTCAAGATCATCGCCGATGTAAGTATGAAGCCCGCTGATAATGTTGAGTTTATTTTGCAGGGATTCTCTGATATGTGCCCGCCATGTATCCGGCAATGCTCCGCCCATAGGAGCAATTCCAATAAGGAGAGAATCCGGATTAAGGTGCAATGTTTCTTTTACTTTGCTGAAAATAGGGATGCCTTTCCCTACCCCGATAATTGCCTCAAGATTTTTTCCTGCATTAAAGCGATCTATGACTGCAACAACTTCATTCCTGCAATATCGAATAACGCTGACCGCAGTCTTTGCGCTGTGGATGTCAAGTTTTCCTTCTGTTAAAATAATAAGACGGCGTTTGGGTGGAGAATTCATCGGGAAGGTTATATCTTTCTCTTCTTTGCTTTAATGCTTTTTCTTTGATTTTTTTGCTTGAGGGATGCCGCATGTTTATCAATGCACTCTGCGTATTCCTGTGCACTGAGCAATTCATCAAGAACATGGACTTCGTCTGTTGTAAACTTTATCAACCAACCACGACCGTAAGGATCGTTGCACAACGTCTCCAGGTCTTCGTATAAACGTTCATTAACGGCAATTACTTCACCATTCATAGGGAGTATAATATCTATCAAATTATCCAGCGACTCCACTTCCCCGAAGGATATGCCGGAGAGAATTTCATCCCCGACTCGCGGAAGGTCCAAAAAGAGCAGCTTACCCATATCACTAATAAAAAAATCGGTGAGACCAAAAGTAATTGATTTTTTATTATCAAGAAACCACCCGTGATCCGCGGTATATTTAAACTGTCTAGGAATTTCCATAAAACCATATCCTACAATAAATTATAACTCACCATATACTGCAAAAATGTTAACACACAGCGTATAGGTTGTCAAGAACATTCATGTTGCGGGCAAAAATAAACTCAACGTTTTAATAAATAATAAAGCCTTCCGTACGTATTCAAACTGCCCGCTTCCATCATTGCGCTATCCCCGATTCCAAAATAAATATCCGCCCTGGCTGGTGTTTGTATGGCGCTTCCTGAGTCCTGATCCGACACAAAAAAGAATTTCTCATCGACTTTTTCCTTTCGGAACCATCCCGTTTTTCTTGCCCGCTTCGATTCCAGGATAATAAACGCCAATCCTCCGGCAGGAAACAGCTTCTTATCCGTCGCAATGCTTCTCATTGCAGTAACAGGCACTCCAATACACCCATGCGGCACTGCATGATTTACCACTTCAAAGAAAATAAAACGATCGTTCCTTTTAATATACGTATCCAACTCATCGGGATGCGTGTCAAAATAACTTATAAGAGTTGACAACGTCAGATCTTCTTCAGGTATTTTACCATCTAAAATTAACTGTTGTCCGATACTGGTATATTCATGCCCTGAATCTGCTCCATATCCCAGATAAAGCTTTTGTCCTGACTCAAGATTAATTTGAGCCGATCCCTGCACATGGATAAGATAAACATCCAGTTTTGATCTTAGATAGACAATCTCATTCCCTCTCAAAAGATCACCTTCTTCAATCTCTCTTCTGGTAAAATACGGTTTTCTGAAATTCGCTGGCTTTTTATAGAGTGGATATTTAAATTCACTATTTGCGGTAAGGCTTCCATCATAGATAGGTGTTCCGTAGCCGGTAAAGTGAACTTCACCGTAAAAATTCTTGCCAACTGCCTGAAAAACCCTGAAATTCTCTGCGATAAATGCATTAAGTTCCGCATCATCGCTGCATTGCGAAACACCGTTGCGAAAAAATTCCAATGTCTCCTTAAGTTTTTCGCGCGAAAAATCCCGCATGTGAAATCCATACTTATTGGATTTCACTTTGTTAAAATAAGTGATGCTGCATTCTATCGACTTCAAAAGAGAACTTCTATCATAATCGTCTCTGAAATAAGGAAACTGTTTCGGATCTTTGATTTCCACCAGCCCTGTGCCGGGCTCTTCCGGAATGAGCAATGTTTTCTTTTGCGTCGCGCACCCAAAACCAACAGCCATTAAAACAAATACCACCAACACATTATTTGTAAAACATTTCATGCTCAATTTCATAGTAAATATTCCTTTTATAAAATATGATACGGTTAGTTTATTTTTAACCCCCATTATTTTATTCTCATTTTCTCCAGAGAGGTATTTTATATGCACAGCAAACAACAATCAAAGAAAAAACTTTACAGAAAAAATATCCTGCCGGTTTGATTGTATGAAATATCGTCTCATAATGAATTGCATACAAATAATTATTATTTATAATATTACATAGAAAAACCATCAACACAATACGAAAACGAGAGACTGCAACTAATGAAAAAAGCAATTATATCTGTTAATAACCATTATTCTTTTAGAAGGGAGCACACATGAAAAATACTGCCAGACGAATCGGTTTGACTTTCTTTACACTGGGAGCCTTTATGATATTGTCATTAAAAAGCCACGGTGATGATTTATACAATACAAAACTGACCGTAACAGACTCGATTCTTTATGACAAAAGCAAACTGAAAGCCAATGTTTCAATTTCTGAGGCTGGAACTGCAAAGATATCAATAGAAAACCTGCAATATCTTGTCACAGCAGAACCTGTTTCCGCATCATGTTCATTAGTCATAGAAACCGAGATTAATGACGAAGCAGAAACCACCGTGTACGAATTTCCTTTTGAAATCAGCGATGGCGATGCTGAAGAAGAAATGATACTGGATGGCCTAAAAGAAGGTTATAAGCTCGAGATTCTCAGCGTTAAAGTCACAGAAGCCGAATCAGCAACAGAAACTCCCACTCCCACGGCTTCGGCAGCGCCTTCTGCCACCCCGGTTGCAACTGCTTCCGCTTCACCAGCAACCACACCGACAGCAACTCCGGCAGTTACCGCTTCGCCCACCTCAACGCCTGCATCAATAAAAATCCTGCACTCTGCGTCCGATACCGGTGAAGAAATACTCGTACCCGGTGGTTTATTGTCTTTCAGCGCTGCAACACCGACCCCTTCCCCAACGTCTGTGCCAGATTCATCGCCATCACCGGAACCATCCTCAGCATCAACACCAACGTTAATAGATGCAACCATAAATATTCAATCAAAAATAATCAATTTAAGCAGCAACGGAAGATTTCATGCATATATTGAGTTGCCTTCCTCCTACGACATTGAGGATATTGTTTGTGATTCCATAGATTGTGAAGGGGCTACGGCTATTCATTGTAAGGAGAAAAAAGATTCGTTAAAAGTCGAATTTGGAATAAAAGACCTTATACTTGATTTAACCCTGGGAAAAAATGAAAAGGAAACTGTTAAATTTACGATAACAGGTGAACTAGAAGATGGCACCCAATTTGAGGGAAGCGACACGGTTAAAGTAAAAGGGAAATATGAGGGAACAGGAAATGACGATGACGATGGAGAGGATGAGGATGAAGATGAGGACGAAGAAGGCGGTTTTAGTGGTTTCTGATAATACCTTTTCGTATGCATGAGATTCTTTTGTATTTATAAGCATTATGGATTGCAACAAAGCGAAAAGGATATCACAATATTCATTTTTCAAAAAAAACGTGAAAAATGAATTTACTTAAAATATAAAGGGGGAGACGGTGGCAGAGTCTCCCCTTTTTCAAATAATCTATGGATAAGAACGCCTTTAAGACAGAAATCGACAAATGCGCAAAGTGCGGCAAATGCCGCTCCATATGCCCTGTTTTCATAGAAACAGGAAACGAATCAATGGTCGCACGGGGACGCATCAGCCTTGCAGAGGCGATAACGAATGGCGAACTATTTTACACGGAGCGGCTAAGGGATTATTTGTTATCGTGCAAAAAATGCTTCCGTTGTTCCAGCATCTGCCCTTCAAATGTTGATTACGACTTAATCATACAAACCATGTTGAACGACATGGCGAATCACATCGGAATCTGGTTTGTTCCCCGTGTTATTTTCAGAGCCGTTTTGCCCCGCAGATGGCTTTTTAACATTTTCTTAAAAACCGCAGGCATTTTCCAGCGCCTCGCGCCACTGAAACGCCATGGCACTATGCGGCACCTCCCTTTTGCGCTTATGGGAGGAAGGTGGATACCCCCTCTGGCAAAAAAACCGGTTCTGAACAAACGGTATCCATCACTACAAAAAACAAACACTGCAAAAATGAGAGTCGGGTTTTTTGTCGGATGCCTTACCAACTATGTTTATCCGGACATTGCCGACGCGGTAGTTGAAACATTGACCCACCTTGGAGTTGAAGTAATTATCCCAAAAGAACAATTGTGCTGCGGCATTCCCGCCAACTCATTGGGAGACTTCAAAACAGCGCGTAAACTTGCGGAAATGAACACTGCAATATTTGAAAAGGAACATCTCGATTATATCGTTACCGCTTGCGCAACATGCGGCAGGTCATTAAGGAAAGATTATTCACACACATTGAACAACCCCAGCCAGATTTTCGCAAAGAAACTTTATGACGTATCCGAATTTATTGAAAAACACCTGCCTTACACAGCCACACCACAAAAAACAAAAATTACCTATCATGATCCCTGCCATCTTTACTGGGGACAGAACATCTCCGAACAGCCAAGAAACATTCTGAGGCGCTCCGCTAATTTTCAGGAAATGGATACTCCGGAACGGTGCTGCGGCGGGGGAGGAGTATTCAATCTGCTGCATTATGATCTGTCAATGAAGATCGGGGAATACAAGGCAAAGGCAATAGAAAAAAGCAAGGCAGAAACAGTAGCAACCGGATGCCCCGGTTGCAGGCTGCAAATCGAGGATATCCTTGCCACAAAAGGATCAAAAGTCACCTGCACACACACGATTCAGGTGCTACGCAACGCATTATTGAAAAATTCTAAATAAAATAAATATCCACTATTTATTAATCAGGACATGACAATGAAAAGCGCCTCTAAACCTCAAAAATATATGTTACGGGAAATTACCGGTTCTCCTTCGACTGCCTCTGTGAAAACGATGCGAGCCCGTTATCTCTCCGAACCATTAATGATCGATGCGGAGTACATCAAATTCTATACGGAAGCACATAAGAAAACGGATGGACTCAATGTCCTGGAACGAAGGGCAGAGTGTCATGCACATGCGCTTGAAAATATCACCCCGGTTATCAGAAATGCGGAACTATTCGTTGGCAATAAAACACGGTATGTTCGCGGCGCTATTCCGTATTGCAACTATGCCTGCCAGTATATTTTGAAGGAATTTCGGCGGGAAGAACATGAGGCACAGGACAGGGTAACAGACCTGGGGACGGGCGGTGGAATAGAAGAAGCAAGGAAGATGGCGGAAAATGGCGAATATGAGTTCTTTTCCAAAAAATTCCTGCTCTCAAAAGAAGACAAGAAGTGGTTAAAGGAAAGCGCTGAATACTGGCAGGGAAAGTGTATGCAGGACGTTGGCGACCGTTTATGGAAAGAGGTATACAAGAATGCTGATTATATAGAAAACGGTTGGAATGCCGTCCTCTATACCGCTCCCCATGACCCAGCGCCTGAAGGCAGATATGTCCTCGATTTTGAGACGGCGCTTTCGGATGGTTTCAACACGATTATCGAAAGAATGAGGAATAAAATAAGAGAGACCGTAGTAACAGACTTCCATTCCGCTGAAAAGATATATTTCTGGCGTGCCGGTATTCGGGTTCTTACGGCTGTAGTCCGCTGGGCACATAACTATGCCAGAAAGGCCGGAGAAATGGCAGAAACTGAAAATAATCCTGCCAGAAAAGAGGAACTCCTCATGATTGCCGAACGATGTGAACGCGTGCCTGCCTCTCCTCCCCGCGACTTCAGGGAAGCCATGCAGGCATTCTGGTTTATCTACCTGGCAGGCCACATTGAGGGTTCACACCTCGGTTACAGCCCGGGCAGGTTTGACCGGTACATGTATCCGTATTACAAAAGAGATATCGACGCAGGCAAAATTACCAATGAAGACATCCTTGAATTAATCGAGGCCCTCAGGGTAAAAATGACGGAGATTGAGTACGTTGCTTCATTTTCATGGGAGGGACTCGGATCGGGAAACCTTTACCAGAACATGATCATGGGAGGAACGGATGAGAAAGGACAGCGGGGAGACAATGAGCTTTCGATGCTGATTCTGCAGGCAGCCATCAATTGTCAAACAACCCAACCAACTCTTTCCGTCTGGTACGATGATACACTCAGCGAGGAATTTCTCTTAAAAGCAGTCGAATGTGTCAAGACGGGATGCGGATTTCCCGCATGGTTCAACCTGAAGGTATATCTCCAGCATGAACTTCAGAGGAGCGGACTGCCTCTCTCCGTTATCCGCAAATATGCCGCAATGGGAGGATGCACGGAGCCTACACTGGAAGGGATGAGTTACGGCATTGTTCAGGCCGGGTTTATCAACCATATGAAAGTATTTGAGTTGGCTATGAACGGTGGTATCGATCCGCGAACCGGAATTCAATTTGACAAGACCGGGATACCGGCAAATTATTCTGAATTGCTTGATGCGTACAAATTTCATTTGAAGAATGCCATCCGCAACTGGCAGCATTATTGGAACTATGTGATGGCCGCACATCGTCAGACGTGCAATTTGATCTATTCCTCGGTGCTGGTCAGGGACTGTGTGGAGAAAGGGCTTTCACTGGACGATGGGGGCGCTGTCTGTAACGGCACTCCGACAACCCTCAGCAGCGGAATGGTCAATGTGGTCAATGCCCTCGCCGTTGTAAAAAGGCTCGTTGATAACGAAAAGGCTTGTACTCTGGAAGAATTGCGCACTGCCTGTAAAACGAATTGGCAAGAACATGGAGAATTACACAGGAGAGTATCGGATGTCCCAAAGTGGGGAAATAACGATGATTTTGCCGACAAGATATACGAAAATCTCTTTGATTTTTACTGCAATTGCGTAAGTGAAGGAATGAATTATCTCGGAAAGCCATATGACCCATCTATGCTGGCAATCAGCACACATACCCCATTCGGCAAGGTATGCGGGGCAACACCGGATGGCAGGTGCGCCGGAGAACCGCTTTGCGATGGAGTAACTTCCCCATTCCCGGGAACTGATATCAAGGGGCCCATCTCCGTCCTCCTCTCTGCCGGCAAAATTGATCACACAAGGATCCGCGGCGGGTTGCACAATATGAAATTTCACCCTTCCGCTTTGAAGGGCATCCATGGATCAAAGAAGCTCCTTGCGCTGATTAAGACGTACTTCGACCATCCCGGATTTCAACTCCAGTTTAATGTTGTAGATAGTGAGATGCTGAGGGATGCTCAGAAGCATCCACAGAATTATCGTGACCTGATCGTCCGTGTAGCCGGTTTCAGCGCATTTTTTGTGGAACTCAGCAAATCTGTTCAGGATCAGATCATTGCCCGAACGGAGTATGGTTTCTAACAGAAGCATTCCGGATAAATCTCAATTGAACGGATACCTATATGCAAAACAAGCAAGGCAATGTATTAGGATCGATCTTTCATATCCAGGAGTATTCCGTCCAGGATGGAATGGGCATCCGAACAACAGTCTTTCTGAAGGGATGCCCCCTGCAGTGCAGGTGGTGCGCCAACCCTGAAGGACAGTCACCCCATTCTGAATTGATGCACAGCAAGGTATTGTGCAAAAAACATTACTACTGCATTTCGAAATGCCCTCATGGGGGTGTCTTTCCCGGCAATAATGGTTATCCTGAATTTAAGCGGGAAATTTGTAAATCCTGTACGGAAAGAGTCTGTGAGAGAGCATGTCCTGAAAGGGCGATTAGGGCCGTTGGCAAATACTGGACACCGGAATCTCTTTATAAAAAAGTCAGCGCTTATTCGCTCTTCTATCGCAATTCCCGCGGCGGTGTTACCTTGTCGGGAGGAGAACCCTTTGCACAACCGGAATTTGTTGAAGCTTTTGTTAATATTTGTAAAGAGGCCGGTCTATCTGTCGGGGTTGAGACCTGCGGTTTATTTGACTGGGACAGGGTAAAAACATTTATCACCAAGTTTGACTTTTTTTATTTTGACATAAAGTGCCTTGATACAAAAATCCACCGGATTGTCACCGGATGCGGCAATGAGGAGATATTGAAAAATCTCGCGCGTTTGGCAGAAATTGACCCCTGCAAAATTATCGTCACCATCCCGGTAATTCCGGGAGTTAACACTTCAGAGGAAATGGTTGCCGAAATAGGGGATCATTGCAGAAAATTGCATATAGAGAAAATACGTTTGCTCCCGTACCATCCGTTCGGCGAGTTTAAATACAATGCCCTTGGCCGCGAGTATCTCATGCCAGGAAATCTATCTGTTAATCAATCGTACCTGGAAAATTACAGGACAATACTATTGGATAAAGGAGTAGATTGCTGGATAGAATGACAAACAGGCAGGACATCCCCGGAATTTGCAGTATTTTTCGTCGCAACAAAAGATTTGCCCATTTACCCTGATACTGATACATCTTGATACATAGATATGATAATTTTGGGAAGAACAATAAAGACGCTTATATTTGATGCTTTTGTTTATAGGAAACAGGTAGATAAAAAACGATCACTTCATCTGCTTTCACAAAAAACTCTTTTGGTTTTTTACCTTTTTCTATGCTATATTTTTTAAAAAGCATTTTTCCCTGCATCTTACCCCAGAAAGAAGATATTTCTTATGTACAACCGTATAGAAGTAAACGCCGATATATGCCATGGCCAACCGTGTATAAAAGGCACAAGGATCATGGTATATATCATTATTGAACTTCTCGAATCCGGTTTAACGCCCGATGACATTATAAAGGATTATTATCCCAAAATAACAAAAGAAGATATAAAACAATGTCTGCATTATGCCGCTTCACTTATTAAGGATCAGGAATATATTCCATTTGAAGAGGCAACACAACATTGAGATTCCTTGCGGATGAGAACATATTTCCTGCTCTTATATCGCACCTTCTCAAATCTGGTCATGACGTAAAAGCTATTCAGGATTATGGCATTCCCGGAGCACCGGAGCAACGGATGATACGATTGTTGATTTGTCAATAAAAGAAGAAAGAACCATCGTCACCTTTGATAAACATTTTGGTGATATTCTCCGGTATCCTCCACAGAATTTATTCGGTACCATCCTTATACGAATTCATCCTCCTCTGCTAGAGGACATCCTTTCTGCCGTAGATAACCTCTTTAAGAGCTACCATGCCAATACCTTCAAGGGAAGACTTGTCGTATTGTCCAAACATGGGTATAGAATTAGGTAATTATGTTCTATAAGGTAGGATGTATAAGTAAAACCCAACCTACTCAGTTTATAACTTTATCTGTGATTATCTGCGTCAATCTGAGTCCTATTACAGAATTTATGGGTAATAAAAAATTTTCCCGCTAATTTTTCTTATGCTAAAAACAATCGCTGCCACTATTTTCTTTAGCAAGAATAATCTTCTTCTAATAAGCGGGCTATTTTCTCCGTTTCTCTCTGATTTCTTCCTGTGGTTTGAATCACCATTCCCAAACCTTTGTCTGTCCAGTAGAGAACCACTTCAATCTTTCCGTCGGGATAAACTCTGCGAATGAAATTTGTTGTCTGGCTGTTCCATGGGAGTGAATTGATGATGCTGCTTACATACGGGCTGTTTCTTATGCGCTCTGCAAAGGCGTTCAATACATCTGTACCATGATCATCTCTCAGATGAATTTGCTTTTCATTCGGCTGCAAGGAAGACTCTACCAAAACAACATTACTGATTCTTTCAATAAAGGCTCCTATGCTTTGTTGTTTAAAACAATCAGCAGAAAAAACATTGTTTACATCAACTTCTTTTACTTCCTTTGTTTTATCATTTATTTTTGTAATGCGGAGTGTATTTCTTTCCCAAAGGTGAGTTCCGGAAAAACTGACTGAAAGAGTATCGTAAATATGTGCAGCTGCTAATCCCAAGCATTCCGTTCTTGCAATTTGATAATCTGTATCTTCAAAACTGAAACAATGTTTTAAATATTCGCCTTCAGCCCGAGTGTCTTCTTCATTTATGAAAGGGTAAGTTCTTGCGCCAAGGATTAAATCTTTCAGGTTACGTTGGTTTGTCTCACTTAACCAATGCTGCAAACTATATCCGCCTGCAATTTCAATGTCCTGAAATTGTTTTGAAAAGCGGATTTTCTTAAAACCGTGCTGTCGTGCCGCCTTGTAACAGTCAATTAATTTTGCCACCTTCTGATTGGCTAATTGTTTGTTATTACTCAAGGGCGCAGCGCTAAGCTCATTGTACATCATCTCCATATCACACCAGTTTCACCAGTTGATTGCTCCACTCGTCAAGGAGGTTTGTGGGATAAGAACTCAATTCACCGCGGCTATCAACTTCGATGTTCGTAATCTTTGAATACTGTTCATTTTCTTCCGTCTTTCTTTCAAAGTAGAAGAACATCAACTTATCGTTGGAAACGTCCTTTTCTTTTACTGCAACCCGGATTCCGTTCACAATATGGTCGCTGTGGGTTTCAACAATGATCTGCACGTCGTTCATTGCTATTTTTGCAATAAGTTTTCCCAACTCGGCCTGGCCTCTTGGATGAACGTGGGATTCAGGATTTTCGATAACAATAAGCGCTCCCGGTTGTGCGGCTAACAACGCAGTAACAACGGGCAAGGCATAGGAAATTCCAAAACCGACGTTGGTAGGCCTGAACCGTCCGGTAAAACCTAAATTCGGCTGCTCAAATTGCATGTCAAGCAAAACGTTGTCCGTATTTGGAATATCTGTGGTGTTGAATTTCACGCCCGTTGATATTTCTCCCATCCAGCAATTCACCTGGTCAATCAAACGTAGAGTTTTTGACTTCACGTGTCTGAGATTTGGGAATGCAATGTCTTCGTTTCCAAATACGTGAAGAAAGTGCGCCGTATATTGTCCGTGTTTTCCAATATTGCGAAGATTCACCACAGAAGTATATGACTTGTCATAAATTACCTTCGGGTCAATTCGGCTAGCCGAAAGATACTGGAACTTATCTTTAAAAAGTGCTTGTTCAAAAAAAGAGTTGTTCAGGTATTCTTGCTTTTTTGTTCTCAAATAATCAGTTTCTTTTTTATATTCAAAATCAAATCGCATATTCTTTTTATCGGAAAAACAGACGTCAAATACTATTTCATTCTCTTTGCTATATTGATAAAAAGCATCACTGCCTTTTCCGATTTCGACAAGTTGTCCGTTCAATCGTAATGTGCCATGAAATAAATTCTCAGATTGCTTCATCAATAAAAACGACTGAATGAATGTAGATTTGCCCATACCGTTCAAGCCCAACACCACATTCAGATTTCTTAATGGGAATCGGTGACGTTTAATTGACTTGAAATTTTTTAGTTCTATTGACTGTATCATTTTTGCTTGCCTAATAAAGTGTTGATCATTGTTTCAACCTTGCTGAACCTTGTAATAACACGTGTTTTGTCACTGGTAGATGAAGTAATTGCCGTAAAGAATTCTTTGTCGCATTCAATCAAATTAATCAACCCGTCGGATATTTGTTGTTTTTGTTCTTTCAGTATCAATCTTTCATCCTCATTCAGCTTTGCAAAGATAACCGAGAAAACATCAAACAATGCCTTATTCAATGGCTTTTTTCCATCCCAATTTCTCTCCCTTTTTCTGAAAGCATGCTTGCCAAAAATATCCTTGTTCAGTTTCATTGAATTGGTAAAGTCTTTTTTACATTTCTCCTTTTCTACCTCCGTCATCTTTTTTACCTCTGCCATTGCCCTACTCATGAAGGTATCTAAGTCGGGGATGTAGTTTTTATACCCAAAACGATAAAAGGCAAGAAAGCGATTGGCAAAATCCCGGTCTAGCATTCTTTCTGGCCTTATCGACTTATCCGTTGCTTGTTTAAACTCTTCTATCCCAGCCAATTCGGCAATAAATTTTGCCGGCTCCCCCTGGTTCAAGGCATGACGGATTTCCTGCGGCTCTAACACCAGGCCGCCGGTATTAATGCGTTTGAAGATATTAAACTTTACATCATCGGGTGTTCCCGGATTGATGATGTAAGTAACTATTTGCGTTTCCTGAATGATACGTTGTAAATCACGGTCAAGGTCATCATACCCTTTACCGTTGAGTTGAGTTAAAAACTCAAGGTTCACAAGTTTGAGTACTTTCTTGATTACAAAATTTCTGATACTGCTGAGTCGCTGTAAGCCATCTACTACTAACCATTTTTTCTGGATCGTGCCATCAAAGTAAAATGCAGGTAAAGGAAAACGGATAAGAATGGATTCAATCAACCTGCTTTGTTTTTCCTCATCCCACAAATCAGCTTTGCGTTGAAAATAGTTTTCAGTATTCATTTCTATTTCCGGTTCCGGTTGTTCCATACGCTTTATCAGTGTATCGAGGGAAGGTGTTTTTGTATCAATGTTGATGAGAGCTGGGTTGAATGGTTTTTCCATCAACTTTACTTTTGGGTCTATACTTTCTTGCTCAATTCCTTCCTGCTGAACGTTTAACAAATGAGGTGATATATCCTCATCTAATGGGCCAAGTATTTCATTTTCATTCATGACAAATTAACCTTTTTTGTTCCTCTCACCGCCTCAGATATAACTGTCTTACAATAAAATCAAGAAGTATCATAACATTTCCCGAAAGAATTGTTCATAGTTTATTTGATTTCGTTTCATTTCCTTTTTTATTTCCATCAAGGGTACCCTTTGCCATCAAATCAAGTTTTCCTGATGCAGAATTCTCCTTAAGCTGTTTATCCCGTTTTTCACAGTCCCGTTCGTTTCTTAGGCTTACATATTATTGTGACATCTGTTTTCCAAATATATGCTTTTTATAAGCAAAAGCATCAAATAAAGGTTTTATAATCTTATGAAGACTTTATAGTTTTATTGAATAAAAGGTTCTTTTTATTACTCAAAATTCTGTAATAAAACATGGACTACTATAAATAATCACGGATAAAATCACACGTCGTTTATGGCTTAAGTCCTGGATGTTCCTAACCACCTTTGAAGTTTTCAATGGTGTATCTGGTAAATTAAGACTCCAAATCCAATTACATCCGTTATTATTAGCAACATCCACCACTCTCTATGGCGCTGTTTCAAATCCTCTCTCAATAATATTTTTTTGCAAAATATCTAGTTTTCTAATCGATCTCTGCGCTATTTTTCAGCCGGTTCCATAATGATTCAATATTTAACTTTTGTACCCAAAACGTTAGATACTGCATATCCAGTTTTTCTAATGGGTAGACCTCGGTTCACCCCGCATGCTTGAAGCTACGGAACCGGTAATCATATGCTCAATTCCGGCATTTTCGAGCTTTTGAATGACCTTTTTTAATAGTTCCTGTTGTGACATTTATCGAGGCGTTTCAGAAGTTCTCTTTGAAAATCTTTGTCCGAAAGGTTGGGGAATCTTTTCCGCAGACCGTGAATAAAAAGTTGCTTGCTGAACAGAGATAATTCAAAGGCATTAAGTAATCGCTTTTCCGGTGACATTTGGCGAAGTACCTGAAAATAGACCTTGTGATTTTTGCGTTCTTTAATGTCCATACGTTTTTTATCGAACCGGAGATATTGTTGCGTTACAGCGCAGAAATCCTCTGTGAAAGTTGTTTCGTTTTTGTCATTTATTGAGAGTCAGGTTTAAATGATTTTAAAAAATCGCTGAGTTCATGCGCAATGCTTTTTAGCTCATTCTATAGGTAATTGCCCGTCTGGGTTGCTTTGTACGATCAATATAAAGATCACTAAGTGAGCCGTTACATTCCCTGTGCATTCCGGGGCTGCAAAGCCGGTAGAACGCTCCGATATAGTCCCGACAATCATTTCTCTATCCAACTTACAGGCCAACTTATCATAATAATAAGTTAATAAGCATTAAATTAATTAAAAAGAAGATACAGACGCCCGCCATTACAATAACTTCTCAGCAATCTGAATGGCGTTGAGGGCGGCGCCTTTGCGGATGTTGTCGCTTACAATCCACATATCGATGCCTTTGTCAATGGACACATCTTCACGGATACGCCCTACAAAGACTTCATCCCTTCCTGCCGCATTTGTAGCCAATGGATATAACTGATTGGCAGGATCGTCGATTAGTTTGACCCCGGGTGCGGCGGAAAGGAGTTTTTTCACCTCCGCCGCCGTAATCTTTTTCTCCGTCTCTATATTTACCGATTCGCTGTGACTCCGAATCACCGGCACACGCACCGTTGTCGCGGTGACTCTGATCGAATTGTCTCCCATGATCTTTTTGGTCTCATTCACCATCTTCATTTCTTCCGATGTGTAGCCATTGGGCAAAAACGCGTTGCTCTGGGGAATTTGGGGAAGCACGTTAAACGCAATCTGATGGGGAAACAATTTTCGCTGAAAACCTCCTTTCCCCTCTAAAATACTCTTTGTTTCCTTTTCAAGCTCGTCAATCGCTTTCAGACCTGCCCCAGATACCGCCTGGTATGTTGAAACCACGACTCTTTTGATTTTCGCCGCGTCATGAATAGGTTTTAACGCCACTACCATTTGAATTGTCGAACAATTGGGATTGGCAATCACCCCATGATGCTTCGGAATGTCGTGGGGATTTACTTCCGGCACAACCAGCGGGACATCGTCGTCCATCCTGAACGCGCTGGAATTGTCCACACACACCGCGCCGCTTTCAATGGCATACGGCACATATTCCCTGCTGATGCTCGCCCCGGCGCTGAAGAGGGCTATCTTAATGCCTTGAAATGAATTCTTTGTCAATTCCTGCACGATATGGTCTTTTCCGCAAAACCGGATCTTTTTCCCCGCTGACCGTGCTGACGCCAGCAATCTTAGTTCTTTTATCGGAAATTTTCTGCTTTCCAAAATCCTTAAAAACTCCTCGCCCACCGCGCCGGTTGCCCCAACTACTGCTATGTTAACAGCCATTTTTACCACGAACTCCTTTCCTGATTGCCCCAAACGTTCATTTACCGTTTGTTACATTAATAAAAACCTTTCTTATTTTATTCTTATGAGAATATCGTCATTAATACCCTTCTGCTTTCTCATGTGCTCTATCTGCGACAAATACCGTTGCGCGTCCTTATAATATCCCGCAGTCGGTTTCAAACCGGGCAATAATTGCAGCCAATACCGGTTCTCCAACACCATAAATAATTCCCTGATATATTTGCTGAACATTGAGGCAAGAGCCGCCGCAAGGCTTACGGTTTCCCCCTTTTCCACAAACGATATTTTTATGCTCCGTTTTTTCCCACGTATTACATAGGAAGAAACTTCACTGCTTTCCTTCAAAACCTGCATCTCTTTTCCGGGAAAATGTTTTTTTAATAAGAACGAATACTCGTTTCGCCCTCCCTGTTTATCGATGAGCAAATCAATATTGCCGCTGCTTTCCTTCAACAGCTTCGCTATGTGTTTGATGCTGTTGTTGAACAAGACGGTAGCTTTGTTCCCGGTCGCCCTTACCTGTTCATTAAATTCCCGAACGGTGACAACACAACTCCCCACGTGAGAAAACCTGATGCCGTGCTTCGCCATACTGTGTTGCAGCAAATCGATATAATTCAGGAAAACCGACTCATTTGTGGCAAAAGGCAATGCGTAATCGTTTTGCGCGTACCAGGGATAGCCATCTATAACCTCTCTGTTGAAGCATGACAAGGCATCCAACAACTGATAAAACGAGGCAATTTTAAGCCCTTTTATCCCTAAAAACGAGAGAATCGCGTCTTCCAGCGGTTTTAAACCATTTCGAGTATTATACAGTTTCTTGCTGTCACACACCGTCAGCCGCTGTTTTTTTCCTTGAAGCCCGCTTGAAACAGAATCCTTTAACAAATCCCATAAAGAACAATCGGCTTTATCATCAGGGACGTCAAAGGCAGCAACACTAATTACCAAAGGGCCAAGCACCGGGCCGTATCCCGCTTCATCAATACCGGCAATTATTGTCATTGAAACATACCTCGATTTTCGCAGTATTATATCGTTTCATGAAAGAAAGTCAAAAAGGAAACAAACATAACCGCCCTTCTTTATTCAATATCGCGTTACGACCGTATTCTCCTCAATAACAATTCGCCCCTGCTTTAAAAAAACTAAAGCATTCCCCTCTTTTCATTTTCCTTGACAACCCTTACCACAGAAAATATAATTTTTCTTTAAATAGTTTCTTTGTATCTCTTTATAACACGAGGCTTTCTGCCTCGTTAATTTTTTGGATAATTAAAGAATGAAAATCCTTAAAACCCGGGAGTGCAATGCCTGCCGGGAAATCGAAAAAATCAAACAATCATTAAATCCTTTAAACAGTTCCCCAGACATAAGAACAACCGTACTCAAAATCATCCAGGATGTAAAAAAACACGGCGATAGGGCAATTACAACATACAGCAAACGTTTTGACAAGGCTCATCTTTCACCGGAAGAGTTCCAGGCAAAAGAGAAGGAAATTGAAGACGCATATAAACATGTATCCGGCAAATTTATCAAATCAATACGCCTTGCGATAAAAAACATACAAACGTACCAGAAGCATATCCGTGTTCAGAACGTAAAACAGCTAAGGTCAAAAGGAGCGCTTCTTGACACACTTTATACTCCGATAGACAGCGCAGGAATATACGTTCCAGGTGGGGCGGCTTCCTATCCTTCTACCGTCCTGATGAATGCCATTCCCGCGCAGGTTGCCGGTGTAGAGAAGATAGTCATGGTCTCTCCCCCGAAAGAAGACGGGAACATCCCACCGGAAAGACTGGTGGCGGCAAAAGAAGCGGGGGTCAGTGAAATATACAAGATCGGAGGCGTTCAGGCTATTGCTGCCCTTGCTTTTGGAACGAAAACCATTCCCAGGGTTGATAAAATCGTAGGACCTGGCAATGTATTTGTGACGCTCGCCAAAAAAGAAATTTTCGGATACGCGGGAATCGATATGCTTGCCGGCCCGAGTGAAGTATTAATTATTGCGGATAATCACGCAAACCCGTCGTTTATCGCTTCCGATTTGCTTTCTCAGGCGGAACATACGCCGGGCATCTCTATTTTAGTTACCTTTTCAAACTTATTGGCAAAACAGGTGACATCGGAAATAAAACATCAAATAAAAACACTCAGCCGTTCAGCAGGAACGAGTGAATGTATCAATAAATATGGGGTAATTTTTATCGCAAAAAATCTTAACGAGTGCATAATGCTTTCCAATACTATTGCACCCGAACATTTACAGATTATGACGCAGAATCCAAAAACCGTATTATCAAAAATTAAGCATGCAGGGGCAATATTTTTGGGCGCTTATACCCCTGTAGCTCTTGGGGATTACATTGCCGGGCCGTCACATGTGCTCCCTACGGGAAGCACTGCGCGTTTTTCATCCGGATTATCGGTAAATGATTTCCTTAAGAGGACCAGCGTTATTACCTATTCACAATCAGCGCTGAGAAATATACAACAGGATTTGGCTGAAATTTCTGAATCCGAAGGGCTTGACGCACATACGAAATCGGTTAAAATCAGGTTAGATTTTGATAAAAAGAAATCACCCTCATGTTAAAACAAACACTTTCCATTATCATTAATCCTCTTTGATTCATCGGAGCATTCTATTGAGTTATTTTAAAGAACACATTGATAAAATGACCGGGTATGTGCCCGGCGAACAACCAAAAGATGGTATTTACACAAAACTTAATACAAACGAAAATCCCTATCCCCCTTCACAGAAGGTATTGAACTCACTTCGTGATTCCATAAACGGAAGCCTTCGTTTGTATCCGGATCCAATTGCAACGGCAGCACGATTAAAAATCGCAGAAGTGCTTGGAACAAAACCTGAACGTATCATGGCGGGAAACGGCTCTGACGATCTCCTTTCCATAATTGTTCGCAGTTTTGCCGGACCCGGCGACAAAATAGTATTTCCCTATCCTTCTTACATGCTTTATATGACCCTCTCCGAATTGCAAAACGGTACTCCATGTATGATTGATTTTACGGAAGATTATACACTGCCGGGAGATTTTGTTGTGAAAGGAGCAAAAGTCACTTTTATCGCAAACCCCAATTCACCTTCGGGAACGATGATCTCTCCCCGTGAAATATCCAGGCTGGCATCGAAAATTGACGGGGTGCTTGTTATTGATGAAGCATATGCCGATTTTACCGATGAAAACTGCGTACCTCTGGTCGAACAACACGATAATATTCTTATTTTACGCACACTTTCGAAATCGTATTCACTGGCGGGCATCAGATTTGGCTTCTGCATAGCCAGGGAACCTCTCATACAAGGAATGATGAAGGTAAAAGATTCATACAATGTTGACAGATTAGGAATAGTTGCCGCAACTGCGGCAATAGATGACCAGAATGCCATGAAAGAAAATGTCGTTAAAATACGAAAAACGCGGGAATACCTTACAAAGGCGTTGCAGGAGATGGGATTTTTTGTCTATCCTTCTCACACCAATTTTATTTTGGCCCGATGCATGGACGGCGTTTCCGCGCATAATTTATACAGTGAATTAAAAAAGCGGAAGATTCTGGTAAGGTATTTCAATATAAGACGGCTTGACGATTGCCTGCGCATCACCATAGGAACACCGGAAGAAATTGATCTTTTAATAAAAAATTTGAAGGAACTGCTTCTTATCGGAGTAAAAGGAATAAAATAATTTCAGTCGGATACGAAATGGCAGTTTAAACTATCTTGATTCCCCCTTGTCATTTTAATAGGCAAAATTCCATGAAAAAAAGAATTGCAAAAATTGAAAGAAAGACGAAGGAAACACAAATTGAGCTTGTTTTGAATATTGACGGAGAAGGCATCAGCAATATCAACACGGGAGTCGGTTTCTTAGACCACATGCTCGACCTGCTGACAAAACATGCCCTATTTAATCTGGATATTACCGCCCATGGCGATATTAAGGTGGATGATCACCATACCGTGGAAGATATTGGAATTTGTTTTGGTCTTGGAATAAAAGAGGCGCTGGGAAATAAAAAAGGCATACGGCGTTTTGCTAATGCGAGCATTCCCATGCAGGAAACGCTGGCAAATGTTGCAATCGACATAAGCGGAAGGGCCGCATTGGTATTTAATGTCAATTTTCATAAAGATAAAATTGGAAATTTTGATGTGGAGCTTATTCAGGAATTTCTTGAATCATTTACAACAAATGCCGGTATTAATTTACACGTAAACATACCTTACGGCTCAAATTCTCATCACATGGCAGAAGCAGTATTTAAAGGCATTGCAAAGGTACTGGGCGAAGCTGCCCGGTTTGATGAACGTATAACTGACGTACCTTCAACGAAAGGAATACTTTAATGTTAAATAATCATCCGTTTGTTTTTTTTTTGAAAAAAGGATTCTTTTTTCCTAAAAAAAAGATATCTTTTTTCCCCTGTACAGCAATCTTCCTTTTTCTTATTGCTTTGATGCATGTATCCACCTCACTTTGTTCTGAACTCGCAGATACGCCATGGCCAATGTTCCGGCATGATTTACAACATACCGGACTAAGTCCTTTCAAGGGAATCCGGAATCCAATCATAAAATGGACATTTCAGACAGAAGGCGCCGTAACATCTTCGCCCTGTATAGGAAAAGACGGCACCATTTACTTCGGTTCTCAGGACAAAAAATTTTACGCGGTTACCAGGGAAGGCAAGCTAAAGTGGGTATTTCAAACGCAAGGTGAAGTTGAATCTTCTCCCGCAATAAGAAAAGACGGAACAATCCTGTTCGGATCATGGGATGGCAATCTTTATGCACTGAACGCCGACGGCAGTTTATTATGGAATTATAAAGCCCCCGGAGGAATAATATCTTCGCCGGCAATAGCCCCGGACGGGACAATCTATTTCGGATGCTGGGATAGAAAACTACACGCAATCACTTCCGATGGCACATTAAAGTGGACTCAACGCACTGCAGACCATATCGTTTCATCTCCGGCAATAGCCCAGGACGGCATGATATATTTCGGCTCTGAAGATTACTATTTATTTGCCATGAAACCAGACGGAAACGCCGCATGGAGTTTCGGAACACGATATATCATGGATGCATCCCCTTTAATCAGACCAAATGGCGATATATGCGTCGGATCAGAAGACGCTAAGTTTTATGTCTTTCAGCCGGATGGTCAAACAAAATGGACATACAATACTTTATACGACATAGATTCTTCCGCGGCAATCGATACTGAGGGAAATCTTTATGTCGGAGCAGGAGACAATAATCTGTATGCATTTACCTCTGATGGAAAATTGAAATGGATTTTTACGGCAAAAAGCTCAATGCGGTCTTCACCTGTTGTCACCTCCGATGGTGTTATCTATTGCGCATCAGGAGATAAAAAAATTTACGCATTGGATCAAAACGGCAATTTGAAATGGTCTCTTACTACAGGAGATTCCATTGAATCATCACCCTGCATCGACGAAGATGGCACAATTTATATCGGTTCCAATGATGGCAAGCTTTACGCAATTGGCGAAGAAAAAACCGCCAAATAATTTCTCCGTTTCGTTTACATCAGAAACTCTTTTAACAGCTCCGTATTTCAGTTCGATAAAAAATCAGGGCCAGCAACAATTTTGTTGCTGGCCCTTCTTACTAATCCAACCTTAAATTTTCCAAATTAACTGTGTTTAATTAAGCCTTCATTCTTACTTTAACATCTTTAATTTCTTCGAATGTCTGGCTTGCGGCTGACAACTCATTAGCGCCTGATCCGCCCTGAACAGCGGCGCCTTTCCTCTTTGCGCCGACCTCATCCATATGGGTAGCAAACCAATACAGGAATGTTACAAAGAATGTGCCTCCCACAATATTACCAAGAGAAACCGCAACAAGGTTCCATCCGAACATCTTGCCGAAGTTAATAACTGCAGGATCATGAGGCAATAAACATGCCAGCGTCAGAATTGTCATATTTGCAACACTGTGCTCCATACCTGTGGTAATAAAGCAGAACAAACACCACCAAATCATAATGAGCTTACCAGAATCACTCGTTTGTCTGAAACTACACCAGATGGCAAGACATACGAGCCAATTACAAAAAATACCCCTGAAAAACAATTCCCACCATGGCGCATTCATCTTATATGTCGCAACTTTCAACAAAAATCCCAACCATGGATCTTTCGCAAAAATTCCCGTGGGAATAAGCATCAACGCGAACAGCATCGAACCTGCCAAATTGCCCATATAGGTCCAAAACCACCCTAACATACTGTCGCCAAGCGTTATCGTACCTCTTAAAGTACCTTTAAATATCAGTAAATTATAACCCGTAAATAATTCACAACCAGCTATAATTACGAGCGACAATGCGATACCAAACGTCATTCCGGCAGCTATCTTGCCAAGCCCGGGATTTATCGCCGCAATAGGAGCCGCGACAATAAACGCAAGAATAACACCAAATCCTACATAAAAACCCGCCATTACGGAAAGAGTCAAAAAGCCCACAAGACTATGCTTCATTGCAGTCGCTTTTTTAAGTGAAACTGCCGCAAGGGCATCAACAGCACCAGTATATAACATTAATCTATTCTCCTTAAAATAATGTTGAAAACACTATCTTAAAACCTCTCCTTAAGCTTTATAAGTACGACTAAAAAACGTTCTGGTCAAACCAATACACCCTTTGCCTACTTCTTTTTAATTACTACTTGATACACCTCCTTTCTCTTCATCACATTATTCGCAATTTTGTCTACAACACTTGTACTTTTTCACTATTCAATCCAAATGCAAAAACTTTTATAAAGGCAATAATTTACAAATATGAGAGTTCAGAGTCAACCCTTTTTTCTCCCGTCAGTTACATTATTTTTCTTTCCGCAACTCACTTATTGTTTGCCTTGCCATCAATAATTGATCCTCAAGTGCCCATATTTCCCCTTGCAATTTTGCCTTTTCCGATTCCAGAAACGCGACAGCATCTTCCATTTCCTTATTTTTACGATTTAATTCCCGCTCCCTTACCGCAAGCGCATTTGCAGCCTTTTCCGCCTTTTCTTTATCCGCCTTTATTTCATTGACGATTGCATTTGCCTCTTCAACTGATGCAAAAGCCCTCATAATCCTTTTTGTTGTCTGCTCCTTAAATGTTTTTTCCCTTGTGTAACCAACATCCTTCATGGAATAATACTTATTTATCATTTTCACCGCAAATGCAATGTTTATGAATAACAATATCAATATGAAAGTTTTTGCATTTGTCGAGAAACCTTTTACCTGTTCATTTGCCATAATTTACACTCCTCGTTAGTGTATTTAAATTCTCACGATTACATAAACGTTTATCTTTCCGTTATGTCCCTAAATACACCTTCAATCCTTAACGGTTTACCGTTTTCATCACGGACAAGATTACATGTTGTTTCAGAAATAAATCTTTCCCCATCCTTCCTTTTGCAATACGCGGTAAAATCTCTCCACACACCTTCATCTTCCAGCTTCTCTATCAATTCTTTCCTGTCATCAGGGTTTACATATATATCCGCCAATCGAGAACCAATCACATCTTCAGGAGAACCGAACCCAAGAATATCAGCCCCAGCCTGATTAATCCATGTAAATATCCCGTCTTTGCCGGGTTCACATTGAAAAATCCCTTCTTTCAAAGAATTGAATAACAGCCTGTATCGTTTTTCAGATTCAATTATCTCCAGTTCCGTCTTCTTACGCTCAGAGATATCCCTGAATACGCCTTGAATAGCCACCGACTTGCCGCTTCCATCTCTTATCAGGCTGCTTGTGCGTTCCGCATAGAAAGTCTCTCCATTTTTCCTTTTGCAAAGCGAAACAAAATCACGCCAGACCCCCTCTTTTTCAAGCTTCTCGCAAAGACGCCTTCTATCTTCAGGGTCCACATATATGTCTTTTACTTTCTTCCCTATAACATCTTCAGGATTGTCAAACCCCAAAACCTCAGCGCCGGATTTATTAATAAAAGTAAACACACCTTCAAATCCCGGCTCTGACTGATAAATCGCTTCCTTCAAAGAATTAAACAATTCTTTGTAGCGACGTTCGGACTCAATCACTTTTTTTTTTCTTCGTCCAGAGCTTTCGCCGTTGTAATCTGCCGGGCAATAAAAACAGCAGCAATTATAATCGGAAATGCAAGGAATAATAAAATAGCATTTACAATATACTGCAGGTTATATACAACACCATACCCTTCATCTCTGTCTATTTCAGTAATTAACCCCCAGTTATACTCAGGCATCCATCGCCATGCGCCCAATACCATTACACCGCTATAGTCTTTGTATCCAACTGCGTTATATCCATCAGCCCCTGCAATACACTTCGCTACGCCATCGGTCAACTCATCAGTTCCAGGAACTACCAATTTCAGTTCCAACGAACAACGCCTTTTTACCACTCCCATTTCCTTGAGTGTTTCACCAAACCTCGACTCGCTGATTATATATCCCTCTGCATTTACAAGATACGTTTCAGCAGTTTTTCCCAACTCATGACTCACGATAAGTTCGCTGAGAGCATAAACGTCAAGCCTCAAAATAATTACCCCATTTATAACGCCTGAAGAGTCTTTTACTGGCGCAGAAACAAACATAGTGGGAACCCCTACTTCTTTTTCGGCAAACTCGTTTATAACAGGAATATCTGAAGGAAACACTTCAGAAACGAACGTTTTTCCCCTTGTGGCCTCTATAAAATAATTTTTTTGCGAGATGTCGCTCCCTACTACATTTTCTGCCGTTGATACTGTCACGATACCCTTGCTGTTGCATACGGATATTTCCTTATATGCATATTCGGTTTTTAATCTGTCCAAATATCCCAAAATACTCGTATAATCCGCATCACTCTTGGAAATTTTCACACACTTAAGAATTAACGGATTTGTCCCGATCACACGGGCGTCTTTCTGCCTTTCTTTCATCCATGTACTCAACAAATCTGCCTGCTTTTGCTCAACCCCCTGCAAGTTTCTAATCAATTCCCTCTCAACATCAGCTTGCATTTTGGGATACGCTACAATCCGCAATATCACTAAGGGGATCAAGGTAAATGCAATCAGCAAAAAAATGAGTCGATTCCTGATCGAATTAAACATTTTTTTCTCCGTAATTTAACAAAATTGCACATCCGAAATCACTAATATAACCCTTAACCATTTTTTCCACTTTTTTACCCTCTCTATTACCACCAATGCGAAGGATAATCCCGCTTTCCAAGTTTATTAAACACAAGAGCAACTATCATCAAAATAACAACCCCGATCATGACAGGGTTTAAAATAAACATGTATCCGGTACCAAGCCCTCCGGACTGTATCGCCACGTATGTCGTAGCGCCAGCAGGAGGATGCACAGAGTATGTCACCATCATAAGCACTATTGCAAGGCCAACTCCAAGTGCAAGCGAATACCAGGCAGTCCCAAACAAATCATGTATGACACATCCGGTGCATGCACCAATAAAATGCCCCATCAACACATTCCTCGGCTGCGCCAGGGGAGCCTTATACGCCCCGTAAATCAACACAGCAGACGCGCCAAAGGGGCCCAAAAGCATAGGACACTTCGAATGAAACGCAAACCAGGCCGTAATCCCTATGCCTATAATTGCCCCCCACAATGCAAGCCACAACTCCCTGGAAGGAATCGCAGGTTGTGGCGCTTTCGGCAACTTCTTTACAGACTCTAAAAGCGACATTTTTTCCCTCTCCCTAATATTTTTGGATACTTAAAAAAATAATTCGCTAACCTGACACAGAAAAACCTTTGCCCCAGGCCAACCGTACCTACAATCTTACAGAAAACCGGCTTCTCCGAACAAACCTGTGCCACAATACACACGGTTTTCCTGGCACAAACTATTCGCTACCTACGAGTTACTGAGGAAAAACAAACCACACAACAAATAAATCTGCAAGAACATCCCCCTTATTTACCAGATATTCTCAACAAAATAACTATTGCAACCAAAAACTAAGGCACCACCACGCCTTATATACTGCACAAAAACACTAAAGTAAATTGCAAGTCTTGCATTTGTACACATAACCACCTATACGAAAAATATACCAACGCTACTTAAAAAACAAAAAACCTTTATATTGAAAATATAAGGTATTGCTAATCAATACCTTAAAGAAAAGACCAAGACAAAGAACAAACAAGTAAATTTTTACGGATAGTCATCAAAAACATTCCATAATGCAATAGCAATTTCAGTATGAAATGTTTTTAGTGTTTTTGTATACATCGTTTTTTTCGGTTTTATTCTGCTTGTATAATAACTTGTATAATAAGATGATCAATTTCAGTCTAAAAAACCATTTATCATACAAGGGAGGACACAGGAGCAATGCCGTTGTGAGGACATGGAGAATTATGATCACGATTTGAAAGGGAGCATTCCCAATTTTTTGTAAATCAAAATAAAGCCGACCATAAAGGATCGGCGCTACCATGCAATATGTGTCGTAGCGCGGGTGGTTTATCCCCCGCATAATACCTCCACATTTTACAAAAAATTGGGAATGCTCCCATTTGAAACCGACGACGGATGCATAATTTTGCGTCTGTACTTTAAAGAAGAAATAAAGTATTATCGGATTCGGAAAAACTGCTGTAACATTTTAAAATTGGCGGAGAATTTATCATGCAGGGAAAGCTTATCGTTATTACCGGTATTGACGGAAGCGGCAAGACGGTTCAAACAAAACTACTTTACGAAAGATTGCTGAAAGAAGGGTATCCCGTCGTAACGATCGATTTTCCCCAATACGGTAAAACCTTCTTTGCCGGAATGGTTACGAAATATTTAAAAGGAGACTTCGGCGCCGCAGATTCCGTTAGCCCGTATTTTGCTTCTCTCCTGTATGCCGGAGATCGCTTCGAAGAAAAAAACCAGATACAAACGTGGCTCAATGACGGGAAAATAATCATATCAAACCGGTATGTATGCGACAATATGGCACATCAGGGTGGTAAGATTAATGATCCCGGAGAGAGGGAAAAATTCTTTCAGTGGTTGGACAAACTAGAGCACTCTGTTTTCGGAATTCCCCGATCACATCTCAATATCCTGCTTTATGTGCCCGCAGAAATTGCCTATCGCCTCGTAGAAAAAAAAGGACATCGCGAATATCTTGCAGGCGCAAAAAAAGATATCCATGAAGAAAATATTCATCATATGAAATCCGCACAGAATACTTTTATGGAAATTGCAAAGGGGAAAAAAGAATGGACGACCATTGACTGCACAAAAGATGGCTCACTGTTGCCGGAACAGGCAATTGCTGACTTGATTTGGCAGGCGGTGGAGGATATTCTTCCTTAACCGTTGGCAAATAAACCATGCTTTTCTATCACAATTTACAATTAAATTAGACCTTCAGCGATTTTTAATTTTCTTTTGTCCTTCCCGTGTAAACGGGAATCCAGTCTTTAATAACATAATAAGGATGTTCCGATGGCTGACAGGAAAAAAATAATTATCATGGGCGCTGCGGGGAGGGATTTTCACAACTTCAATGTCTGCTTCCGTGACAATGATGCCTATGAAGTAACCGCCTTCACTGCAACACAGATTCCCAATATCGAAGGGAGGCGCTATCCCCCCTCACTTTCAGGAAAACGTTACCCGAATGGCATTCCCATTGAATCTGAAGATAAATTATTGTCACTAATAAAATCCCATACCATAGACGAGGTCGTCTTTTCTTACAGTGACGTTTCCCACGAGTACGTCATGCACAAGGCTTGCATGGTCAATGCATCAGGTGCAGCCTTTATCCTTCTTGACCCGAAGAAGACCATGATAAAAAGCCGTAAGCCTGTTATTGCAATTTGTGCGGTAAGGACAGGATGCGGCAAAAGCCCGGTTTCCCGGAAAGTCTGTGAGATTGTGAAAGGGATGGGGAAAAAACCTGTGGTAATACGGCATCCCATGCCGTACGGAGAACTTTTTAAACAGCGTTTGCAGCGGTTTACCACCTACGACGACTTCAGAAAATATGACTGTACCATTGAAGAGATAGAAGAATATGAACCCCATGTGGAACAAAATACCATTGTGTATGCCGGGGTTGACTACAAAGACATCTTAGAAGCAGCGGAAAATGAGGCGGACGTCATTGTGTGGGACGGAGGCAACAATGATACCCCCTTCTATGTGCCGGATGTGTATATCACTGTTGCAGATCCCCACAGGCCGGGACATGAAATTGCGTACTATCCGGGAGAAACAAACCTCCTTCTTGCAGATGTGATTATTATCGGCAAGGAAGACACCGCAGAGGCGGAAAATATACTCCGTGTAAAGAACACGATACAAAAGACAAATCCGGGAGCGGTGGTCATCGATGCCGCAATGCCGGTAACGGTTGAAGATGCTGCCCTGATAAAAAACAAACGAGTGCTGGTAATTGAAGACGGGCCCACACTTACGCATGGCGGCATGGCTTATGGAGCAGGAATACTCGCTGCCCGGCAGCACGGCGCTCTGGAAATTGTCGATCCCCGGCCTTACGCTGTTGGTTCAATTCGGGAAACGTACCAGAAATATCCCCATTTGAAAAACCTGCTCCCTGCCATGGGATACGGACGTAAACAGATTGAAGAATTAAGAGAATCCATCAATCGCACGCCTTGCGATACGGCGCTCATAGGAACCCCCATAGACTTGAGGAAAATCATCATCATCGATAAGCCCACAGACCGTGTACGCTACCGCATGCAGGAAATAGGAGAATCACGACTCGAAAAGATTATCAGGAAAAAACTCCGATGAACCGAAGAAAAACCATGGTGATTGCCCTGGGTGGAAATGCGCTCATTCGTAAAGGCCAGCGGGGAACCATAGAGGAACAATTCGAAAATATCCGGAAAAGCATGGAGGGTGTCCTTTACTGTTTAAAGAAGGGATACAACATTGTAATCACCCATGGAAACGGCCCGCAAGTTGGCAATCTGCTGCTCATGACCGAAACATGCAGAGACCAGACGCCGGAGCTTACTCTGGGAGTGTGCGTTGCAGATACCGAAGGGGAAATCGGATACATGATTCAGCAATCACTAACAAATGCGTTGCGAAGGGAAAAAAAAGAAACCTGTGCCGTCACAGTGCTGACTCAGGTTGTCGTGGATAAAAACGACAAGGCTTTTTCATGTCCTGCAAAACCCATCGGCCCTTTTATGAAAAAGGAAGAGGCTGAGCGTTTTCAGAAGGAAAGAGGATGGAATATCGCAGAAGACAGCCAGAGGGGATATCGCAGGGTAGTGGCGTCTCCTGCCCCATTGAAGATTATTGAAATCCAGGCAATCAAATCCCTTTTGGAGGCAGGCAATATTGTCATTGCAGTGGGAGGGGGAGGCATTCCCGTCATTATAAAGGAAAACGGTGACCTTGAAGGGGTAGACGTTGTTATCGACAAAGACCTTGCCTCAAGCGTTCTGGCAAGGGATATTCATGCCGATTCCCTTGTAATGCTTACCGGAGAAGAAAATGTCTGCCTCAATTACCAAAACCCAGACAAACAACCACTTTACCACATAACGGCGAAAGAAGCATCGCGCTATCTGAACGAAGGACATTTCCCGCCGGGAAGCATGGGACCAAAAATCCAGGCGGCCATTGATTTTTTGAAATGGGGAGGCGCATTTGCCCTTATCACCTCCCTTGACAAGGTGCGTGAGGCATTTGAAGGCAACGCCGGAACAAAAATTACAATGGATTTATCATCTTAGGAAAAATTTTCTTTACAAATAAGATGAGATAATCGCGCAAAGACCCGGAATCACAAAGAACAAAAAAAGAAACAACAATTTAGTTTTTTGAAAAATTCCAATAATAGCGGTGTTGTCACGCAGTGTAGAGGCGAAGCATTTGCCAGTTTGGGATACGAACACATTTATATCAATTTGTGGCAAATGCTTTGCCCCTACTTTTTCAAAAAGCTAAAGCGTTGTAAAATGCCAATACTTCGCTGTGTACGCTATTACCCGATAGACACCTGCAGATATTTCTGATTTTTCAAACCAAATGACATTACATTGGTTATTTTTCAAAAAACTCTATAGCAAAACGTATTTGTTCCTGCTCTCCTGCAATAGTGAAATCCGGTGTGATGCCTGAATCTTCAACCATAGTCCCATCGGCCATGCTGCAAGTTCCGATGGTGAGAACCAGGGTGTGTTCGTGATCTAAGGGGAATGGCTTTTGTATCGTTCCTTTCCCGTAACTGTTTGTGCCTGCAAGTATGGCTTTTTTGTAATACCGTAGTCCTGCCGCGAATATCTCAGCGCTGCTTGCTGTGTTGTTGTTGAGTAATACTACCAGTGGGAGTGTCCATTTTTCATCAGTTTGTGCAAAGTAGTTTACCGTGCGCTCTTTCGTAGTAAATGTTGCTATGAGGGAACCGTTCGGAACGAAATATTGCATAATATCTGCGGCTTCCTCCAGACTGCCGCCGGGATTGTTCCTTATGTCTATTATTAAACCTTTCAATTTTTTATGATTTATGTCCAACAGGGCTGATTTGAAGTCCTCCTTTGTCCTCCTGCCAAAATAGTGAATTTTGATGTAGCCTATGCCAGCGTGAATTTCCCTGATATAAGCAATGGTTTCATCTCTCTCGAAACCCCGGATAAAATCAAGGGAAGATGGTTCGATTTTTTGCAATGAACTGTTTTTGTCCAGTGAGTTCAGTATTTCTTCTATGGATTTATTTTTCAGAGCTTCGGCATTTATTCGCTGATAATAATTTTCATTAATGGCGGTAAGAAATTTTCGCATGAAGGATGAAGGGGGATCGTCTTCTTGTGCCAGCGGTAAAAGGTCGGTAGCGTTCATTTCCATAAGTAATTCCTGTTCCAGCGTTGTGTAATCGATGACATCGCCATTATATGTTTTCTGAAAATCGATTGCGGATTGCTTTGTTTCAAAGGCGATGATAAAAGGAGGCATGGAATTTTCGATGGTAATATCAGGATTCTGTACCAGCCATGTTTTGCTGCTTTCTACTCTTTTCCCGGTGGGAAAATCTATTGTTTCCATTCGTATCAGCGTATCCCGGAAGGTGTTCTTGTAATTTACCGCGCAATGAACACAGCAGGCTTTTTTCTCTTCATGATTGTTTAATAACAAGAAGTACGTTGTTTTTGAATCTTCCACTTCCATGCCACACCATTGGCATTTGTCTTCCGTATGTCTTTGCTGAAGTTCGAGAGAAAATCCGATGTGCCGTTGGTGTCCATTCTCATCAAATATAATCAAAAACCGATATTTGCCGTCCTTTTCCAGAACCTGTCTCATTTTATAGGTATTTCCGTCAGAGAGGAAAGGTGTATAGGAAATGCAGGTAGTATTGTGCTGATCGATTATTTGAAACTCGAGGCTTTCCCGATAGAACATTTCAGATTCATCGACTTCAAGTTGTACAGAAAAATCATAAATATTTGTGTTACCTACCGGATAATAAAAAAGTGTCGCTTTGTATCCGTCAACTGTCGAAACCATTTTTGCCCGAATGTGAGGTTCGTTGAAGGTACGACTACCGGTCTTTTGAGAAATATCCGGAATGTGTGAAAAACAATATTGCATAAAGGGCAGATTAAACAAGCACAGGCAAAAGAGTATGAGTAGTATTTTGTATACCATTTTTAAGTGGTTTAATTCAACGTTTAGGAATTTCAAATTTTTCCCTCCCCCCCCCCTTAAATCCCCTTATTGAAGGGGATAGTAAATATCCCTTCCGACGTCAGGCGAGAGTGTGTATTGATACAAACAGGGGGCAAAGAACGACAAGATTCTTTGCCCCCTGAGTTGCAAAATGATTTCGTCTGTCAATGACAATAATTCGCACCGCCAATGATGGTTACTGCCCATGGCGAAACACCGACATTCGGTATTTCTTTGTATTTATCGGTGTCCGCGTCAAACACGTAAACGGAATTACGTTGAGAAGCCGCAAGGTATACCTTTTTACCATCGGGGGTGGTTGACGCCGTTTCCGGGCTGGAACCCTCCGGCAGTTTGATTCTCTTTAATTCCTTCATCTTCTGAAGATCCATTACCCTCAGAGAACTTTCTCCCCGGCTTATGACATATGCCTTCTTTCCATCATTCACAAAATTCACCCCTGTCATGTCTTCATCTCCGGGAAAGGTTGCAGTTACCTTGTTCTTCTTTACATCGATGACGGAAATCGTTTGATCGCCGTTATTCGGCACTACCATTTTTGTTCCATCGGGAGAGGCATATGCGCGCCAAGGCTCATCACCAACGGGAATTGTCGTGATTATTTCGTCATTGGAAGTATCAATTACGGCAACCTGATTTGAATCTCCGTCAGCCACATAGGCATACAGGCCGTCTATGGTAAATGTGGGATTTGCCGCTCCGACAATTTCTGAGAGTTTGTTGCTCATATCCAACTGATTTACCATTGCCAGCACATCCGCGCTTCCTGTTTCAATTCTTTTGATGATATTGAATGTTTCCGCATCGATAATGCTTACTTCATGCGCTCCCATGTTGGAAACATATACCTTTGAGCCGTCCAATGTACAAACAAGACCGTGCGGTTCGAAGAAACCTGGAATAGTTGCGCTTACCTTTTTGTTTCCGATGTCCAGTACCGAAACGGATCCTCCGCCCATGTTTCCGATAAACGCGTGTTTGTTATCGGTTGAGACACAGAAATGCTCAGGCATTATTCCGAGCCGTACCTTTGCAACTTCTTTTGTTTGCAGATCGATTATGGAAGCATAATTTCCCTGCGTGCATGTGGTGACCAGATATTTTCCGTCATCGGTAGGGCAGGCCATATGCGGATTTCCCCAATCACCGCAGGCAATACGGTCCATGATTGTATCCGTATTCATATCGATAATTGTTATGTCACTGGAATCGCGGTTGGTGACAAAGACTACCGAATTCGGGTCAAAACCGGCTTCATCCCCCCTTGCGTTACTGATGGCAATGCTGCCGGAAAGAACGGTAAAAAAACTGATCAATATCAATGTGTTTTTAAAACAAAAATACTTTTTCATTATTATTCCTCCTGAAAAATGTTTTGTAATACGTTTCCGTAACGTTTGTATTGCGAAAAACCTCCTTTCTTATAAACCGATTAAATAATGACGCAACAATCTTTCTCCCAATAGAGAAAATTAAGGAACGTTTAGAATTCTATCTGCGTCCTTATACCCGCCACTAAAGCAGTATCTTCCGAACCAACACCGGCAGGATCGAAAATGGCCTGAACATTTGGTGAAATTGCGAAGTGTTCATTGAGTTGAAATTTATAATACAGTTCCGTTGCGCTTTCTTCACTGCCGCCAACAATATCAAGCATTCCAAAAGCAAGTGCAATCTCATCGTTTACCCTTGAAAAGAAGGGAGACCGGTAGCGCAGACCCGCGCTCCATGCACTGGCAACTTCAGCGTCCCCTTCGTCTTCTTCATTTGCTCCATATCGGGCAAACGCGGTGAATTGTGTTGATAGATTCTGATCGATGCTGATACCGAATCCTTTATTGTCATTTTTTTCTCCATTCATTCTTCCCCATATCCTATAGTTTCCATCCCGTCCGAAAAACAGATGAGATCGATAACCAAGTTCGGCTATGGCATATATTTCGTCGGTTATATTTGTTCCTGAATTATCAGCGCTTTGTAATCCAAATCCGAAATTAAGCCCTTTTTTCGTGTCAAAAAAGGCGACCAGCCCGGGGCCGTTTTCCGGCACTTCAAGTGTAGGGTTATTGACAAATGCGCTTGTGATAAATTGGGATGTTTCGTCATTTGCCACGGTATTGCTGTCGAAATAGTTAGTCAGATCGATCTTCCCCCCGACAAGTTTTAACCGCTGGTCAAAGAGAAATGACTGTAGCCATATTTCACGAACGGATACCCTGTCTATGCCATCATCGTCCTGAAATGAACCGGAATCATCGTTAAGTCCTGAAAAACTTCCAAAGATTTCATCGGGTCCGTCTCCGCCTATTGCCTCGAGATCTGCCAAAAAGGTGGTATGAAGAAATGGTTTTGCGATAAAAAGCAGGTCAAGAGAGCCGGAAGCAAATCCTTTTTCTTCCTTATCACTGCTTAAAACCTGCTGGAGGATACCCGTCCCGCTTGCTCCTATAATAATTCGTTTTTCGAATGCCTCATCGACTGCGGATGCAATCCTTTCTGAAATGCTTTCTCTTCGGGCAAACTTAAATAATTTAAATCTGTCTCGCGATTTTTGCTTTGAATTACAATCGGGACACCGCTGATTCGTTCCCCATGTTGGATAGATATGTCCATTCTTACATACGTATTCCTGCACACGCCGCACTTCTTCTACCATATCCATTATGGATGCCCTGTTTTGTATGTCTTTGATGGTTTCTTCCATGCTGCTGATCTTTTTTTCAAGTCTGCCTGTGGGTTCGGCAGTAATCCCGGCAGTTGCCGGAAGATCGGGAGAGGACATCTCCGGTACGGAAGCATTTAAACTGTTGTCAATAGTGGCAGGTAAAGGTGGTTGTTTGTTTTCGTTACCTGAATGATCGTGTTGCGGCGCCACAGGATGGGTTTCAAGAATCTTCAATATCTGGTCAAACTTTTGTTCAAGCACATTTATTGCATCATCGACTTTGTTTTCCAGGTTTTTTAGTGATACCTCTAACCTGTCAATTCGTTTACATGAATTGTTTTCCGTTGCATTGATGTATGGTTGGTTATTTGAAAAAGAATCTGTTTGTGCTGATTCTATGGCAAATGATGGAATAATAGAAAAAATAAAGAAAGATACGAAAGGTAAAAAATGACAATATTTCATAGAAATCTCCTTTTTCCCTCGAAAAAAAAGTACAAGAATTTTGTGCAAGACAGGTCTCCTGGCTTTCGGGTCATCCGACTCTCCGCGCCTTCCCAAAAAACCGTTTAATCAGTTTAAACCGTTCAAACCGTTTAACCGATTTTCCAGTGGCATTATGCGGATTTCGTCGCCGATTACAGTTGCGGGGCAGCTCCCGTTTTTACGGGATTCCCTGAATATTTGAACTATTTACAATATTTAGGACGCAGATTTCCGCAGATACACGCAGACAATAATTTTTAATCCCTGACAATCGTTCGA
>Ga0194127_10000435_pt1 | contig 66222 bp, 99 predicted proteins | sample TA2KigC100mmetaG_FD_148624 | JGI IMG/M metagenome (GOLD analysis project Ga0194127, IMG submission 148624) | Freshwater microbial communities from Lake Tanganyika, Tanzania - TA2015036 Kigoma Deep Cast 100m | ecosystem: Environmental > Aquatic > Freshwater > Lake | place: Tanzania: Lake... | reverse complement strand
AAAAGTTGCGCGATGGTGGTGCCCTTGGGTATGCCTGCTCGCTTGCTGTCACCTTTGCGGCCTGGGCCTCGGCCATCTGCAAAGTTTTCCGCCACACCTTGCTTGTCTATTTCTTCTATATCTTCAGCAGGAACAACTTGAACGCGGATCGATTTTACTCCTAACAACTTGTAGGCCCAAAATCTGTGATGACCATCTATGACTTGATAACCATTTTTGTATTCTCGAACCAGCAAAGGGGGAAGTATATCACCTTGTTTTAGTGCAGCAACAATCTTTTCAACATTGGCTTTGCTCTTGGGTTGATTCATTTTATCATCAGGTTCAAATCCTACCAACTGATTGGCTGGAATATTTAATACTGGACCTGACGCTCGGTAATCACCTACTTCGGCACCATAATAGTTAGGGTCTGTGCTTAGTTTGATTTTGCCTTCTGCCACATCACCAAATGGATCCTTTATGGGACCACGAATGCGAGAGTATCTGTGTAAATCCAACATGATCTGTGCTTTCAAACTGACGTGTGGTATGTCTGTTTTGGTCAATAATGATAAATCTTCATCTGATAAAGATTTTAAGAATTGACGTAATTCGTGACCTTTCACAGCAGGCAATGCTCTATCTTTGTAAGGTGTATATTCTGTTTGTAATTGTTTTAATTGATCGGCTGTGAGAGTTAAATTTTCATTGGCACGATTGTTGCCCACGTTGCGAAATCCGAATCTGTTATTGGGACCATAACCTTTTTTATGAATCAAACCCTGTGGCTTGATGGTTTGTGGCATTATGATCCAGTCTGACACCACGTCAATTATCTTCATAAAGTTATTTACAGCCGCAACCTTTGAACCAAGCACCTAAATGAGCCAAACCCATGATGAACCACATCAAAGGCATTTCATAAAAATGAAAAAAATTACTAGATCCTGAATGATTGTGTGTGGTATGACACATGATGTCACTGCAATTGAAATAATAACTTGCAGCTGCCATAATAAAAAACACAGGACTCCATAGTTTATTGTATTTGTACATCACAGTTGTCTCCTAATATGGCAGTATTTACCAAAATATCACCAAGGAATTATACTGTGTTATCTCACTCTGTAAGGATATCCCATGGGAAAGCCCATGGTCATTTTTGATTTGCGGGCTTTTGCTCTTTTTTCGTTGCGATCCAGTATCTTCTCCACATCAGGATGCACATATTTTTTAGTGTATAAAATTTCTTTGATTTTCATTTGTTCATTGCTTTTGTGCGCTTCTTCATTCTATTTATGTAACGTCTGTACACTGCTGCGGCTGCTGCTTTGCCTGCTGCCTTTGCTCGCTGTTCCATGGCCACTGCTGCTTGTATTTTGTGTGCATGTGATCTGCCACTGCGACGAATCTTGGATACAGAAGCACGTGCTGCTGCTTCATCTTTAAAACCTAGACCATGTATGGTACCTTTGGGATTTTCATCTGTGTACAAATCACTGTGTTTTTTTGATCCAGCTGGTTGACCTTTTTTCCTAGGTATTCTTTTGCCTTCGGTAATTTCTAAAATTTTCATATCACATCAATTTTAGTTTTTTAGCCTGTCTGCGAATTTCACCAGGCTTGACATCTTTGGTGGTGTTTTGTTTGGTTATTATGCCTACTCCAAATGTTTCTGCAGGTTGTTTGCCTTTGTTTTCATACTGTGCCAAAGCTGTTTGTACCTTGCTGACAGAGTCCTTGTTGGCCTGATACAATATGCCATAACCTCCTTTGGCCTGCCATTTGCTAATGTTCACTGGTCGGTCATCTATCAATATGTTGGCTGTGCCGTTGCTTTTGGCATACGTTTCTTTGCGACCAGTCACAATTATTTCGTCGGGCTTCACTATATTTTTGCTCACCCATATCTTTTTATAATAGCCACTGTTCTCATTGTCACCTCTCAATGGTGATGTCAGTATGCTGTATTGACCACCTGTGAATTTTTTTATAATTTCAATCAAAGTATCTGCTGTGCTGAATTTGGGTAGATGTGCAAAGAAATCTGTGCCAGATATGCGATCAATCACTTCTTTTTTTAGATCCTTGGTGACATCCGATGTGAGTTGTTTCCAGTGATCCACACCATACAATCTTTCAACTCCACCAAAAAAATCAGCAATCACCCCATCCATGTCCAAATAAACTTTGGGCATATTCTTACTTTCTTTCATCTGTACATTATGCAACTTTTCCGTGTGAAAGTCAACCAATGTTTTTTTGGTAATTATTTCGATTATTTTCATGGCATCAACTGTGTTGACATGGCGGATTACTCCTCTGTGAAACCTTCTTCACATAGGTCGCAGGAGCAGATCTTACACACTTCTATTTTCCAACGATGTTTGATTACGTTGCCCACTTTCTCATACTCCCAACGCTCCAGACGTTTGCCACAATGACTGTTATGACCGCAGTTTACACAATAATCTGCTTTTTTTTTCATAACATTAAGTTTTCTGCTTAACTTGATTGTCTTTGGCTTGTTGATTTTTTCTATTTTTGGCTGCTTGTTGAATTTTGTGTCCAAGATAAGCACCCGCCACTGTGCCTGGTATGCCCGCAGCTGATCCCACCACACCACCTGCCACAGCGCCCAAAATTCCTTCTTTCTCAGGTTTATCTAACTTTTTCAATTCTTGATTCTTTTCCTTATTGGATAGATACTGTCGCACTGGCTCTCCCAGCTTCTTCATGATTTTTGTTTTAAAGGGGGTACGTTGCATTTCTTGATTCAATTCAGATTCTGTTTTTCTAGTTTGCTTTGGTGCTTTTCGCATTTTCCATTTTTTATCAGTTGAACACCAGTATCGGCCATATCCTTCTTTAAATTTTAAAGGTGGAGTAGAGGGTTTATAATCTGCTGGCATAAATTTTGCATATCTATCCTGCATTTGTTTCACCATGTTTAGGTCTTTGCCTGAATCTAAAACATATTTTGCTGTGTCTAAATCCTGTTTAATATTTTGTATCAATTGTTGATCACCTCGTTGAGTGGCTGCATCCAAAGCCTTGTTCATAGCCTGTATCACAGGCACACTGTTGTTGATGGCATTATTGATAGTGCCCACTCCCGCGATGCTGCCCACAATAATACCAGCCACAGCCATCTTGGCCAACCAATCTTTCAATCCTTCGTCCAATGTGCTTTCGAAATGCCTGCTGTAAGGTCTCGACTTGGCAAACTCTCTGCCATAACTGAATTCTTGTCTTTGAGCAAGTTCTTTGGCTGAAAATCCTGGTGCTACCACTCCACCTCTGGCTGCTTTAGCAACATCTGCTCTATTTTGAAAATATGCCTTGATCTCATCTGGATTCATCATGTCCAGTTTCTTCTTCCTGGCAGCCATGCTGCCGGACATCTGTGAACCTTCCTGCGAAATAATGTCTCTTAATTTCATTTCTTTCTGCCTCTGAATTTACTGTTCACTGATCCGGTCATGTAGGGTAGACTGAACCATAATTTAAACCAGTCTGGATCACCAGGCTTTAGACCCAATTCTTTTTCTTTGTCTTTCAAAGCCTGTGCTGTGTGCGATATATTTTCCACACTGGGCATACTATTGCTGTAATTGTTTATGCCGGCGAGTATTTTAAGTTTTGCAATTGAGTCCATACAATATTTATGCGGTTATATTAAGATTGTCACGCACTTTTTTGTACAGTTCTGTGGCAGTTTTGGTGTCTGTAGGTATGGTATTGATAAAACTTTGCCTTGCTCCCATTTGAGCATACTGTCTAGCTTTGCTGGCACTCACTCCACCCACATCTTCTGCATCTGGATCTCTAGTTCCAGCATTAACTGTGCGTATGCTTTTGAATTTGTATTCCTTGTTGTTGTATTTGTTCAATAGTTGATCAAATTGAGCCACTCTGTCTGAACCTGCCACATATATGATGTCAGTGTATCCATCACGCTCTAACTTTTTCATTGCATCCATAATGGTTTTCACACTGGCGTCTCCCACAGTGACATTTGGGAACATTTTTTTAGCAAAATTAAGTTTGTCTTCAAAGCTCAGCGGATTATTTTTGCTGTCTTGAGTGTGAGTAAGAAATAAAAAATGATCTCCAGTTTGCTGCAAAATAGTATTCACCAGTTTTTCATGCCCTTTGGTGGGCGGATTCATCCTACCAAAAGCGAATGCGGCTATCTTGTGTGTAAATTCTGTGAGTCTCATTTATCATTCTTAATGGGAAATTGTTGAAGTCCTTTTTGAATCAGCGACACCAATCTAGTGCGATCTTCATCAGTGATTAACTTGTCAGGTCTTGCATTGATTTTAAATTTATCAAAATATTCAATCACAGCAGTGTCTATTACTGGTCTCCATACTTCTTGATGTTGTGCAGAAGGCACTCCTTTTTCACTGTTGTATTTGCATGCCACCGGAAAGAAATGTTTTCTAAAAAATGATTGATCATTTAGCATGTAGGTATAGATATCTTCTACAATATCAAATTTTAATTTTTCTTTGGTGAGTGCAGTGAATTCTTTTTGTTTCATGGTTTACCACTTTCTGCATGACCAATAGCGAGCTTTGGTTCTAGGTCCTGGGTTAGCACAATTGTGTCTAGCTCTAAAACTTCTGCGTCTAGCTGGATTAGATTTTTTAATACGCATGTTTGGATCACCAAAATTCACTTTTACAATGTTGCCATTAGGCTTTCTCACATACACTTTAAATTTTTTTACATCGCCTCTCATAGGTTTGCCCAAAGGCACTTTGCGTCCTCTGTATTCAGCTTCGTCTAATGTGTCATCTTCATTGAACCACATCACGTCATATGCATTATGAAAATCATCATCTTCATAAGTTTCTTCGTCTACATTATCTTCCATGCTGACTTCTACATCAAAATCTTTTAGTCCTTGTGACTGTAGATCTTCCATCAGTGAATCCACAAGATCATCTGCTTCCAGTTGGTCCAACGATCTGTGTAGCTCCACACGCAAAACTGTGTTGCCTTGATCATCTTCGAATACCTGATACTGTGTTTGATCTTCAAATAAACCTATGGCAGAAGCCTGTAGAGCAGTGTCTAAAATATCTTCTGGTTTATAATTTTTGCCAATAATACTGAAAAAATGTCGCATATTAATGATTCATCCTTATTGAGTTCACTGTGCCATCTGTGAAAAGCACTCTTGCTCTCACATAGACAAAATTACCTGAAAAATTGTAATAAAAACTACCATCCGCATTGGCATGTGCAGGTGTGGCACTTGTGTGGGTGGTGCCTACCACATCGAACCAATCTGAATCTGCAGGTTCTGTGGCCAATGAAGCTTGTATTTTCACAGTGCCCACAAAATCTTGTAGATTGTACTGCACAGTGTGAAATCCGTCACTGCGACCATAAAAACCATCACCTTTAAACTCTTCTCCTGTGAGTGTGGTTAAGGTGCTGCCGTCTGGATGGCTGTTTGCTGATAATAATGTTTCACTAGATGCTGGCATACACATATTTAGTCACACAGTGTAGGCCCGTGTGAGCTTATGCTTTGACTGATTGTAAATTGTTGTTGACTTGCAGCACTATTTTGTTGTCTTTTACGTTGATCAACAGCTTGCCACCCTGCTTTAATTCACCAAACAACAACTCCCTTGCTAGCGGTTTTTTGATCTCTTGATCAATCACTCTCTGCATAGGTCTCGCTCCCATTTTGGGATCAAATCCTTTGTCCACTAACCAGTCAATGGCTTCATCAGTGATTTCCACTTGCACTGCTTTGTCCACGAGATAATCTTTTAACTCCAGTAAAAATTTTCCTACTATTTTAATCATTACTGGTTTAGCCAGTTTATTGAAAGTGATCACTCCGTCCAGTCTGTTTCTAAATTCTGGAGTAAAGAATTTTCTAAAAGCAGTGTCTTCATAGCCTTGATCTATGTAATTGCTAAAACCTATGTTGCCTTTTTCTGCTTGTTCTGCTCCAAGATTAGTGGTCAATATCAAAATAATATTTTTGCAATCCGCAGTTTTACCATTGCTGCCAGTCACAGTGCCTTCATCCATGATCTGCAACAGTATCTGACTCACATCAGGATGAGCTTTTTCTATTTCATCCAACAACAGCACACAGTTGGGTGCCTCTTGCAGTTTTGTGATTAATGATCCTGCGTTTTCTTCATAACCCACATAGCCTGGTGGTGATCCAATCAACTTACTAATGCTGTGTTTTTCTTGATACTCACTCATATCAAAACGCACCATTTTAGTACCCAGATGTTTGGCCAATTGTTTTGCAGTTTCTGTCTTACCGCAACCTGTTGGGCCCATGAATATAAAAGATCCTATAGGCTTATTATCACGTTTTAATCCTGCTTGTGCTATCAACACTTTATCCACAATATTGTTAATGGCTTCGTCTTGACCATACACTTCTGATTTCATATTTTTTTCTAAATTAGCAAGATTACTGCTCTCTCTTTGTTGAATAGTTTCCACAGGAATAGTGACCATCTGTGCCAGTTCATACTCAATTTCAGACACATTTACCAATCTATTTGTCTTTGGTTTAATGTTGAATCTACTGCAGGCAAGATCTATCAAATCAATAGCTTTGTCTGGTAATTTTTTGTCTGTTTGATATTTACAACTCAATTTCACAGCTGAATCCAACGCCTCATCAGTGATTTCAGTTTTATGGAAGTCTTCATAATATTTTTTCAATCCACGCAATATGTCCAATGTAACTTCCTTGCTGGGTTCATCCACAGTTATGCGTTGAAATCTTCTCATCAAAGCTCTATCTTTTTCGAAATATTTTCTATATTCTTCCCAAGTGGTGCTGGCTACTACTTTCAAAGTACCTTTGGTCAACACAGGCTTTAGCATGTTTGCAAGGTCATTGCTGCCTCTTTCTCCGCCACCACTGCCTGCTCCACTGATGTTGTGTGCTTCGTCAATAAACACAATTGTTTTGCCTTTCTTTTTCAAAGCCTGCAATACCAGTTTGAATCTTTCTTCAAAATCTCCTCTGTATTTGCTGCCCGCCAGCATGGCTCCTATGTCTAAATTATACACTTGATATTCTTTTAAAAATTCAGGAACCTGATTGCGCACAATATTCAAAGCCAACCCTTCTGCAATAGCAGTTTTTCCTACTCCAGGGTCTCCCACTAGTATAACATTGTTCTTGGTTCTTCTGCCTAAAGCCAATGCTATCTGATCCAATTCTTTGTGACGACCAATCACAGGATCAATTTTTTCTTTTTTGGCTTCGGCATTAAGGTTGGTGGTGTACATGTTCAATGCTCTCTGAGTGAGACTGTTGTTTTCCACCTGTTCAAATTCTTCTTCCATTTCGCTGTTGAGATAGTCAGCAAACTTATCTTTTTCTATTTTTGCTTTGGCAATGTAGTAATATGCAAAACTTTTTCTTTCGCTCATTATGCTTAGAAACACATCTACCAGTTCTATCTGCTGTCTGCCATTAAACAACACTTGTGTGAATGCTCTGTTCAGCACTCGTTCCACACTGACAGTTTTTTTTGGCTTGTATTTTGCAGGAGCGGCTGCTAAAACTATGTCATTGTATTTTTCTTTTAGATGTTTTTCAAGATTTGATTTCAATATGGTAATATCTGCTCCATATTCTTCTAAAACTTTTACAAATTTTTCATAACACAGCATGGCAAATAACAAATGCTCCACGGTGACATATTCATGCTTCAACTTGCCGGCATCTTCCACAGCTTTGTCAAATATGCGTTGCAGTTCTTGACTTGGTTCTACCATTATTTTCCTTTTTTAATAATCAAGTTCATCATAAGTGTGTGATTTATCACTATGACACTTATCCTTTACTAATAATTTTTTTTTCTTTGCCTTGTTTTTAGCTTTGACTTTTTTCTTTTTGCCTGACTTCATGCTGGCAGCGGGCTTCTGTGTCATGGTCATGGGCTCCTCAACAGATGGCGCAGGCAATTCATCAGCATCCTCTTCTTCAGTGTCCGCGTCCGATCGCGATGCCTCTGCCTCTGCCCTGGCAATCTCTTGCTTCATCTTCTTGCTCATAGTCTTTTCGTTCCTGTAGCCCTCACGCACTTGACACTCCTGGCTGCTGCCAATGCTGTCCTCCTGCAGGTTGATGGCGGCTCCATCCCCATAGCTGATGGCATAGCAGATGTCGGATCCTTCGATGCATTTGGTGTGCAATTTCAGTTTGCTGAAATCCAGCTCGCCCTCGATCGCTATGTCCTCTTCCACGCTCCAGCTGCCCTTGTTGCCGGTGTCGCCCCATAGATAGTATTGATTCTCCACAGCGTCATGATCTAGGTCTATGCACTCTTGATCCTCAAACTGTATGCCTAACTTGTCTATGTTGTCAAAGATGAGCTCGATGGGCTCATGGAACACATAGTGTCCCTTTTCATCCTTGATGGCGTTGCCGTGCTGGTCATATTCGTCTATGTTTAGAAAATTGCCCTCGATGAGCGCTCCACAGCAGTGTGCCACATCGTCGAACTCGTACCAGTCACTTTTGAATCTAGCTTCTTCAGGCACGTTGTTTGCAACCTCATATTCGGATCTCTCGCCACCCATGAGATACTCCGTGAGCTCCTCCTGATGATTTTTCCAATAGTGATATTGATAGGGAGTGATGATGCCCATCGTCGTCTCGCCGCCGTATCGCTGAATGCTGAATCTGTATTTTTTTATACCGTGTTTGATTCTATCTACTAACTCTTTTTTCTTTTTACTGCTTACTTTAGGCATATTTTTTCCTTTGTTTTTTTTTGGCCATTTCCAGTTTCATTTTGCTCACTCTATTAACAAATGTGATGCCAAGCAAATGATCAAATTCATGTAAAAAAATCCTAGCATCAATGTCGTCTAATTTTATTATACATTCTTTTTGATCTGTGTCAATATATTTAACTGTGATTGCATACGGGCTTTTGATTTTCAACAACAGATTTGGAAAACTCAAACAACCCTCCTGCATCAGAACACTCTCATCACTCACAGATAATATGCAAGGATTAATGCAAGTGATTGGTTTTTGGTTACTATTCTGTGGTTGCATTACAAAAATTTTAGCATCCAATTCGACCTGATTGGCACTGAGTCCTATGCCATTTTCTTTCAGCATCACCTGTATCATCTGCTGTGAGATGTGTTTTGCATCTAATTTGGTGAAATCAAAATCCGCCACGGGCTGATCCAGCCAATGGTTAGGATGCATTATCAATTTCATTTTTGATACTTTCTATGCGTGCAAGAATTTTTTGATCCTGCAGTTTAGGAGTGACGCCTGCCACAGTGATAAAGATACTGCCAAACATATTTCTATTATGCACATATGGTAATCCCTGCTCAGGTAGATTGAACACTGTGCCGGATTGCGTGCCTTTGGGCACTGTGATGGATAGATTTTTACCTGACAATGTTTTAATTTCCGCTTTGCAACCTAACATAAGATCCAATACACTCACACGCACAGTGGTGTATAAATTAGCTCCATCTCTGTCCCATAATTTGTGTTTTAATATTTTAACTTTCAGCAATAGATCTCCTCTAGGTGCATTATGCACTGAGTCACTGCCTAATCCTGAAAATTTTATTATATTGTTATGCTCTACCCCAGGTGGAATATCTATGTTCACACTTTCTTGACGACCGTTGGGCAGTCTATAGCTGGCAATAAGAGACTTGCCGCTCTGCACATCTTCAAGATCCAGAGTGGTCTCTATGTTAATATCTGCATTTCGAGGCTTTGATCTGTATGTGTTTCTTTGAAATGGACCACCTCCAAAGAAGTTGTTGAATATGTCATTGATATCGCCATTAAAATTAAAATCAAAGCCTGGCCCTCCACCCATGTTCGGATTAGCAGTGCCATATCTATCATAGGCAGCTTTTTTTTGAGGATCTTTCAATATGTCATAGGCTTCATTAATTTCTTTGAATTTACTTTCATCACCACCCCTGTCAGGATGATATTTCATAGCCTTTGTTTTAAAAGCCTTCTTGAGCTCTTTTTCATCTGCGTTTTTTGGCACGCCTAGGACTTTATATGGATCCATATAGTAATATATAATAATTATTCAGAATTAGTCAAGAGTCTATTGCTCTTTCAGTATGTATTTGATAGGATATTCTGCTTTGATTTTTACTCTTTTTTTGGTGATTATATCTTCATACTGTATGAGATTGGGTGCTAATTCCACAAAGTCATCCACCTGTACCACATTCATTTCACCGTCCTGCCAATAGGTCAATTGTGCTGGTGTTTTTTTAAACATATCGTAGATTGTGATGCACAACCATTTGACACCTCTATATATCCACTTGGCACTGCCCCAAAGTATGATCTTAATCAGCACATTCCAGGTGAATAAAATGATCCAGGTGAACATGGAGACCAGGAGATCAATCGCGAGCTCGCTGAACCAGCGCAGTCCCGCAAGCGTGGACTTACTTTTTTCCGTCAGCTGGTTGATTATCTTTTTTGACAGTTCCTTCATAGTATTCCTTGTAGCGCTCCAGTATGTCCTGCGTTTGTTTTAGAGTGCTGCGAATCTGTGCGAAGTTCTTGGCCAGCAGCTCATAGTCCTCGTCGCTGAGACCAAACAGCACAGGATCCAATCCCTCTGCCTTCATCTTGGCGAACACTTCCTGGGCGTTGTTGCTGGTGATCACGATCCATCTCAGTTTCTCCATCTCTTCCAGCGTTGGTGTCTTGAGGTTCAGTTTCTCTCTGGGCTGTTCCTGTGTGAATATCTTGATGGCTTTCTCTCCCAGCAGGCCGCAGCCGTTGAGAAACAGGCACAGGGTCATTGCAACCAATAGTTTACTCATTGTATGGCTTGTAGTTGGGGTTGGCTATGGCAGGGCATTCGGAATTGATCTCTGATTTCTTGGTGGCTTTTTTTTCTTGTTCTGTTAATGGTGATCCACCTGCTATCTCCACACATCTCAAAGCCCTGTCTGAGGCCTTGTTCACGATCCTCTCCATGGCATCGGGTCTCTCCATGGCAGTCTTGCCCAGATCACGTGTGCCCTTGTTGAATCTCTTATCCAGGTCGTCTATGTCCTTCTTGAGATTGCCCACCAGTTTGTTGACTTCTTGGTTGGCCTTCATGATGGCTTCAAAATCCTTCTTTTGCTGCTCTATGTACTTGGCCTGTGCCTCCAGGGCCTGTTCCATCTTGAACTGATTGGCCTTGAGCGTGGCATTATCTGCTTTCAATTTGAACACATATGTCAAACCACCCGACAGTACTATCACCATCACCATGGTCATTATCAATTTTACTCCTCCAAACATGCCAAACATTATTCAGGTACTCCTAAACCAGTGCTGAAAATTGGCTTGCCATTCACAAACACTGCAGTCAAACTTTGACCACGATTGTTGCCGTCTTTTTTGAAACTCACGTGTACCCAACCTGCAGCAGGGTCATCTTTTTTAGCAGCTTCTAATATTAATTGATCATATGCAAGATTGCTTTCAATCCATTTGGCCAAATCATAGTTGGCCAATCCTGGCACTTCTATGTCCACAGCCTCGCCATTGCAGTGTTGACTGGTGGCAGAACCACCCACTGCTTTGTTCAGTTCTGGTCCTCTGTAGCCTGAATTAATAGTGGTCACGCCAAAATGATCTCTCACAGGCTGCACAATGTTTTCAAACAGTGCCACAGCGTTGCTTAAATGTTCTTCGTTGGGAGTGTTATCAATGCCCATTCTCTCAGCAGTTTGACTTTTGGTAAATTCTGTGAGAGTAAAATTTTTACTCAATTGCATCTATCTTCTCCAATATCACACATCTGTTTCCATTTTCAAATACGTATTTGTTGCCGTATATACTTATGTTGTAGTCACCGATGTATTTGGTCAGATAGATTATTTCAGGAAAGCAATTATAGTCGTAGTTTTCTTTGATTTCTTGCAGTTTGTTTATGGTAACGCCGTGATCCACAAAGCGAAACACAAGAGGTTCAGCATACTTCTTAACAAATTTAATGTGGTCACCTTCCATTACTATTTCATCCAAATAACTGTTGCTGAAGAAATTCTTAAAATTCTCAAGAGCTGTTTCTTGTTTTTTAATGCCGTATTCGTTGCTGTCTTTGGGCACTATTTGTTCGAGAGTGGTCTGATCTGCTGGTTGACTTCTAAAGTTTTTATAATATCTGAATTTAAAATTTTCTAAACCTGTGAGTTTTTTTACTCCATCCAATATTTCTGTGATTTGGGCAGCAATATTTTTGTTTCTATCTATCTCCACAAACACTTTATAAAATCCATCCGACTGTTCACCACTGGTTTTGTCAGCATCCAACACATATGCATAACCTTTTTCTATGAAATTCACTAAATCTTCTGCAGCCTGCATTGGTTTCACTTTGAAACTGAGCACCACTATTTTGTCATCAGCACCCATTTTGGATTGATATGAATCTATTTCGAAGATTTCATCCACGCAGTGTTTTAGATCATTGGTTCTCAGTGACATAAGTTTAAGTGACTGGTGTTGTAGGTTCAGCAGGAGCTAATTGTGTTGTCTGCACATCTGTGACTGATGTATTTTTCACTGGTTCTTGATTGAATTGCAATTGATTTTTGTAGCCATCATAAATGTTTTTCATCAGATTGATAGGCATGGTGATCTCCACTATCCAAATAGGCAGTGTATCCAGCTTTCCTTTTTTGGTGCCAGGTCTCACATCGTCTGGTTCTGTGATTTTTCTCGGAGTAATCAATTGATTTTTTTGATAGGTTACGTGGCAGTCATAATCCAATAATCTTTTGCCGCCCATAGGGTCTGGCATTTGCATTCTGGGCCACATGAATTTGCAGCTCACATAGTGCTTGGTCATAGTGGGTCCTTCAATCAATTCTCCCAAATCCCAATGTTTGTACACATACAGATCCAATTCATCCAGCACTCTTTCAAAATCCTTGATGATGGAGAAAGCATTATCATTGCTGTATATGGATTCGATATTTTTTAATATGTCTGCTGTGTCGTACATTTCACGTTCCTACAGCGTTATTTAGCCATACCACTTGTGATAACTGAGCAGTTTTAATGCCAGTTAATCACAGTTAAATACATTGCCAACCATTAACCAAGGAGAGTCAATGGGATCAAAAAAGGCCAACAAGCATAATTACCCGCCCAACGTACTTAAAATCAATCAATACTCTGCACAAAAATCAAATGATATACACATAATTCCTCGCAATCGCAATCAGGAATCATATCTACTGCAGTTGCTGAATAAAAAATTAGACATTGTGTTCGGTGTTGGACCAGCTGGCACAGGCAAGACACTGCTGGCAGTGCAAGTGGCAATACAAGCATTCAAACAGAGTGAAGTGGATCGCATTGTGATCACGCGACCTGCTGTGAGTGTGGATGAAGAGTTAGGTTTTTTACCAGGCACAATGGAAGAAAAAATGGCTCCGTGGACTAGACCTATATTTGACGTGCTGAAAGAATATTTTAGAATGAATGATCTAAGACACATGCTGGCGGATCAGATCATAGAAATAGCTCCTTTGGCTTTTATGAGAGGAAGAAATTTCAACCACAGTTTCATTGTGGCTGACGAATGTCAAAATACCACTCACAGTCAAATGAAAATGCTGTTGACCAGACTGGGCAATGGTTCCAAAATGGCTGTGACAGGTGATCTAAATCAGACAGACAGAATCAACAACAATGGATTGTTGGATTTCATACAGAAATTGAACAAACACAAAAGTAACCGAATTGCAGCAACATTTTTTGGTAAAGAAGACATAGAAAGACATCCTGCAGTGAAGGAAGTTCTAGATGTGTATGGTGACTGATAATACACGTTAAATAATTTATATGTTGTTCTTTATTGGTTTCACACTGATGGTGTTGAATGAAGGTTTTGTGATACTGCGTCATGCAGTGCCTTATCTAGCAGAGTTGAGATTAAAATTAATACAAAGATACGGCAGCAAATGGCAGATCACTCACAGCATACTAGATATTCTATGGGTGGTGTTGATTGCACTGGCATTTATTTTAGATTTGCACAAATGGAAAACATATCTCACTTGGATATTGGGCTTTTGGATTTTCGTGGGAGTGTTTTATCTCACAGTGTTCTGGGATAAAATTTTTAAAAAATAATTTATTTGTAATTTTTTTTTGAATGGAATTCAGTCTTATAACCTTTGCTGGCATAATCAGTCAACTTGCTTTGTTTAAATTTTTCCGCTGACATACTGCTTTGCCAATCATCTCTTTTGAAAGGTATTACCTGCACTAGTGGTGCTCCGGATTCTATTTTTACAACATCATCTGTCAGTAGATATCCTGGTATTTCCACATTTAAATCATGAATATCAGTGTCTACAATTGCAGGCAACAACTGATATCTGTGTTCAAAATGATAGAATGGTTGTTGAAACAAACAACTGTATCCTGGAGGTGTTTTAATCATCCAAGGTTGAGCAATTTTAAAATAATTTTTTTTGCGAGTGTTAATCTGCACTGGCATTTGCTCGTGATGATGTGAACTTATGTGAGCCTTATGCGGACACACAGCTTCTATGTGCTCATACATATCTTTATTCAGTGTTGAAAGAGCAATTTCATATGTGTTGAATATGATATATCCGCTCAGCATCAAGTCTTGTGCTGGAATACAGTTTTTGATAGTGGGTGCGTCAATTCCCAATGTGTGATCTTTTTTCCAGCTGGGAAGATCCTTGTACCAATTGGGTAAAAATTTATTAGCAGGCTTAGGTGGGTATAATTGCAGCACTGCAGGATCTTCACACAGAAATTTTATCTGCATGTTAATTCCTTCTAATAATATGATATCCGTACACTGTGGGACTTACCCCACTGATTTCACCAGGTTGCAACTGATCCAGATAGGCGATGAAATCTTGTTCCATTGTGGTCACTTTAAAACTGCCTAAATTGCCTTGATTGACTTTGCTAGGACAATCGCTGTGTGTTTGTGCTGCTTGTTCAAAGCTGATAATATTTTGTCGTATTTTTTCTCGCAGTTCGCAAGCCAAAAACAATGCCTCCTCCTGTGTGCGTGATTGTGTGCTGCGCACAGCATCTGCATAACTGATCAATATATGACTGGCTGCGTACATTAAATGTGCTGTAGTTTAATCATAGTGGCTGTGAGATTAATTTCAGGATCTGATATCAAAGTGTGATCGACCAAACCTTGTTTGATTATCAGTATGGCCTTTTCTTGTTTTGCTTCATCACCAAACAGTGTGATGTTGTCATACATCCATTTAAATATGTCCTCCACCTCATCAGGTCTTACTTGACTGCACACTAATTTTCTTGCTTCTGTGATTTTGCCTTGTTTAAACAATTCTACCATCTGTATTTTGTAATCACTGGTACCCATGTCCGCTTTTTGTGGGGCATTTAATTGACCATCCTGCGAATTCATCTGCACCATATTGATGCACTTTCTAAGATCAGGATATGTGGCTTTCACATATGTGTCCAATGTGTCTAGATCCATCTGTATGTTTTCTTTCATCAATATTTCAGCTACTCTTGCTGTAAATTCTGTTTGATCCACACGCTCTATATGAAAGCCTTGACATCTGCTGTGCAGTGCTGGAATCACTCTATTGGGATAGTTGCAAGTCAATATGAATCTGGATGTGGTATGGTATTCTTCCATCACTCCTCGCAGTGCTGCTTGTGCATTGGGAGATAGAAAGTCAGCTTCATCCAACAACACCACTTTGAAATCTCCAAATGGAATCATCTGCACAAAATTAATGATCTTAGCTCTCACATCATCCACAGAATTTGTTCTGCTGGCGTTGATTTCCAACACGTCCAAATCATTCACTTGCAATTCATTCAATAATATTTTGGCCAACGTGGTCTTGCCTATGCCTGCATTACCGCTGAATAACAGATGTGGTATGCTTCTTTCTTTGACCCATTTTTCAATCTGTCTGCGTTGATGTTCATCTCTAAACACATACTGATCCAGTGTGCGGGGTCTATACTTTTCTGTCCATAATTCTTGCATATGCAATCGCTAGTCTCTGTGGAGATATTCTTGTCCTATGGCACTCAATATGAGTGGCACATACAACAAAGCCCATGTCCAATGATTGAGATATCCTGTGATGTGACACAGCATCAGCGCTATTCCTACCAATCCTGTGTTATTAACTCCTTTAATTCTGTTTTCAGGAAATTTCATGCTGTCAGTATATGACAAAGCACGCCGAAAGTCAAGACTTATTCACCATGGCCAACTTGTTGTAGTACCAATCTTTTGGCTTCTCTTTGCCCATCATCAATATGAATTCCGGATCCACCATTCTAATGGCCAATATTTGATCACCTTTTTTGATGTTGACTGCTCTGGTCCATCTAGCGTGTTCGATGTAGATCCAATCTCCCACTTGATAATCCTCTTTGTTGCGAGGTCCTTTGGCATACACTTTGGCCCATCTAGGTTTGATACCGTGATTCTGCATGTTATCATCTAAAAGCAAGATGCCACCTTTTGTCTGCACTTCACCAAAGTTCATGTCAGACACCAATACTCTATCACCCACAGGTATAATATCTGTTTCAAGGGTCTTGTAGAGTATCATGTTACTTTTTCTTTACGAAATTGCCTTGCGCATCTTCCACCCACTCATCTTCTTTCTTGGCCTGCTTGCCTCTTGTGGTTGGAACATTTTTAGGATGATCTCTGTAGTAATCAGCCAATACTTCTTCTCTCTTGCGGATAATAACTCCACCTGGACCTAATTCATCACCTCGTGCATTTACTTTGGCATTACCCACAGCCTGTGTGAGTTCATTGCGCTGTCGCAGCAAATCTATATCTATTTGTTTGCCCTGCATGGTGGTGTATGTTTTAGTGCCACTTTGTTTGATAGCCATAATTATTGTCTCCTATTATGCGAGTATTTATCTTAGGAACTCTCGCCAATCCAGCTGATATTGAATGGAATCTATTCTGTGTACCCCCAAAAGATACAGCACATAGCTGGCCACAGAACTGCCCCTGCCCACTCCCCAAGTGATTTGATGTTTTCTCAGTGTTTCCACCAGATAATGTAGAAACTTCAACACATCTATCATGTTGTGTTGGCGAAATGCTGCCAGTTCTTCATCCACTCTCTGCTGTGCTGTTGCATTTTTTGGAGTGATTTGTTTCACATAAGTTTCAATATCAAATATTTTTGCCCTGTCTGGCATAAACCAAGTTTGTTGCAGCAATGAATCAAATTCTTTTTGATTGACATCTAAAGATGTGTAGGTTTTTAATTCTACATCGGCAGACAAATCTTCAGCCGATTTATTGAATTGATCTATCACCTGATGTTTTTCAAAGAGCAAGTGTGGCAGCAGTGATGATTGACCTCTGTAGATGAGGTTCACAGCATCGTCATAATCGAATATAGGAATACCCAAAGAATCTGTGCGCATTTACACACTATTTTAATCAATATTGATCAAATTGTCAAGATCTTTTCCGGTCTCTTTTGCCATTTTAATTTGTTCTTGGGCTAATTTGGATTTGAGTTCCTCATTGTACATATCTATGAACAGGGCAACTTGTTGTTTTAGTTCAGGATTGACAGTTTGGAAATATTTTTTTCTTAGTTCAATCAACTTGGATTCCAATTGCGATATACTGTATCCGCTAAGATCTTCGCCCAGTGGATGCAACATAAAAAAATTATGTGGTAAATCTGCCTGCGTATCTAGCAAATACTGTGGCACCTTGATTGTAGCTCCAGAATTCCACATACAGTGGATCTTCGTCTGCAGGCAACACAAATGGTGTGGGAAATGCTGTGTCTTTCAAAATCAAACCAGCATTCTCTGTGCTCCAAGTCACTGTGCGTGCTACTCCATCGCTGCGAACTTCCACAATGATTGAACTCATCACATTTGCCACTGTGGGCCAATCTGTTAATGTGAGTGTGATGTTGTTGCCCACAACAAATGTTTGGAAATTTCCATTCTCTATGTTGATATCTTGTGGTGTAGCTATGGATCCTCCTGAATAAATCACAGTGCTGTTGTATTTGAATTTTGCTTCAGTGATAATGTTGTTGCCGAAGTTGTTGGTGGCGTTCAGTTTGGCAGTGTTGGTTTGTAATGTTTCTATTTCAGTTTTAGCAGTGGAAAGATTGGTTTTGATTGAATTGAAATTGTCTCTGAATCCTTGACTGTTGTTGTCCTGCCCTGCTACAGGATATGTTTCGTCAATGTTTGATACGTTGATATTGCTTGGCATATGTATAGTTATTTAGTCTTGTGTGTTGTCCTAAATGTTATATTGATAATTGGAAAACAGCACATATTGTTCTGTGCCACTTTCGGTGGTGCTGTCTATCACATATCTATCTATTTCAAAATCAATATTTTTGAAATCAAAATCGCTGTTCTTCAACGCCGCCAGTATGGCTGCGCTGGTTCCGGGCTGACAGTAACAAATGGGCACAGCTTTCACATAACCCAAAGGCTGTGTTGAACTTGTTTGCGGAGTACGCATCCACAGCGGCAAAAATTCATTTTCCGTTTCACCAACTGCTGCTAAATTTTTTCGCATGTTGCTGGTGCTGCTGATGTATCTTTTATTGCTGCTGTTATTGCTCACGCTGATTGCATTACTGTCCACTTTGATCACTGCTTGATTTGGACGCAGTGCAAAAGGATCTGCAGGATTACCTGCTTGAGTGGAATCATAATTGCTGTTGTCTTTTTGTTCTAAATTTGCCTGATTAATTTTGACTGTTTGAGTATTCTGTATGGTGAATTCACTCACAATTTGATCTTTGGCATCATCCATGGGATCTATCATATCCACATACAAAACTTCATACACAATGTCATTGGTTTCTGGAGTTTTGGCCACAGCAGTTTTGAGTTCTCCAAAAAAGTATCTTTTTCTACGATGATTCTTGGTGGTGGCTGCCACATAATGATTGATAGTCTTGGTCTCTATGCCTGCATATATCAACATGCTCAATTGTTTCTGTATGCCGAACTGTAAGTCGTTGGGTCTATAGATACTGGAAGGAGTGAATATTTCTGGATTGCCTACCAGTCCCAAATACAACACACGCTGTGTTTGTTTCAGCAAGGGTCTCACAAAAAGATTACTGTACAACAAGTCACTGGTGGCTGTGACAGACAATCTGAATGTTTTTGTTGTGGCACTGTATCCAAATTGATCTCTTGCCTCCACAGTAAATTCAAACAATCTGTCTATGCTGGTGTCATTGTTATCCAACGTGAAATTTCTACTGTCAAACACAGTCAATCCTAATAAATTTCCCTGCACAAACTGTCTTACTTTGCCAATAATTTCTCCATCCAAAGCCAACACCAAACCATTAGGCAATGATCCTGCAGTGACCACATATCTCAGTTTGGCATTAGGCACAGTGGTCACAGCCTGCACAGCCAGCGTGCTGATAAAATTAGCATTGATCACTCCTAGATTTTCTTCTGTGTTGAATGTGATCACACTGTCTACTTCGCCCAGTATTTTTACTTCAAATGTTTTGTCTTTGATTGCTAGAGTTTCGTTGCTGGGTCCAAATCTTGTGGCTCTAATTGTAAATTTGTATGATTTGGTCACTGCTGGTTGATAGGGCACTCTGCCAGCCACTTCACCAGAAGTGCTGTCTAGAGCAGTGCCTGGTGGCAGGATGCTTGGGCTGCTGTCATCATTGGTGGGTCTCTGTGTGTAGGCCACAAAACCAGTCAATTTGTTGGGATCATACAATTCCAGATATAATGTCAAATAGTTGTTGGCTCTTCTATATCCTAGATCTCCTGGAGTCAACCATTGTGGTGTACGAATGTATGTGCCGTCTGACGTGAAAACTCCACTGCCTACCTGCAGTATGGTGTTGTCTGCACGTAAAAAATCATCACCCACCACAAATATTCTAAATGTTCTCTTGGTGATTGTGTCACCGTCACTCACGCTCACTGTGAATTCATAATATCTGTTTAATTTTCTAGGGCTGCGTGTGGGAATAGAAAAGTCATAGAAATCCACATCATAGTAAAAACTGGAAAATCCATTGGCACTGCGCAAACCAAAATCATAGGGAAAATCACCATAACTGCTGGTGTCATAGGCTCCTGTGGAGGCAGTGGCATCCAGTGCTAATATGGGATCAATCACACCTGTGAGCTTGCCTGTTTTGGTCAATCTGATGCCGGGTGGCAGAGTGCCATCTCCTCTAGCAATATAATATTCTAATTCATCACCTGCTGATAGATCTGTGTCTGTGGCTTCCAATTGATAATCCACAAAAGAACTGTCCAAAATAAAAAGATTATTGTTCACTCCCAGTGGCAAATCACCTGCTGGTGTGAGCCACACTGGTGCATCAGGACCTGACACTGTGATTGTGTAGGTTCTGTCCTGTATCAGCCCCGACAATGAAGCTCGCAACACAAATCTGCTTTGAGTAGTTCTAGGCACCTCCAGTGTGGTGCCCACTATGGCATAATTCTGCAGTCTAAGTCCGTTGGGCAGTGCACCTGCTATGAGGCTCACTGTGGCAGTGTTGTCCACTGGCAAATTGATAGATGTGATGGTTCTTTCTGGCAGAGTGCCAAGAGAATATCCAGTAGGTTGACTCCACAGATTGCTCATATGCAGTATTTATCAGTGGTTTAGATAGCGCCCTGATCAAGATTGTCGTTGTTGGCTGCTAGGAAGGTGCCCATATCTATGGGGTTTTGATAGAAGAAATAATCCAATAGATTTTGTATGGTTTCATTGCCTGCTGCGTCCAATGTGATTTCTCCCATGTCAAAGCCAATCAATGAATTTCTGTCACGCACATCTATGCCATAGATCAAAGACTGCACATTCTGACCCTGCAGCACATCCACTCCCACAATGTCATTGCCATCTGCTGTGAGTGTGGCGCTGAGTGTGGGTGTGCTTTCATTGCTCAACAGTGATTCTATCTGCACAGTGGTACCGTTGGACAGCACTGTGGTCTCTGTGCCACCTGTGCCAAACAATTCCAACACGCCTGTGCTGCCAATAGTGATGTTAGGTCCTGCGTCTCCAAACACTAGTATGCTGACCACTCCACTGCTGTTGATTGTGATTTTGTCATTGCTGCTGCTGAACGACACATTTGTGCCTGCTTCCAACACTTTAAATTGTAATTCATTCACATTTTTGGTGAAAAATAAACCTTTGCGTGAAGCACTGTCAGCCAAACGATTGATCACTGTGGTGGCTTCTGGTGTTTGTGCTGCCAGTTCAGTAAAATTACTGTTGACTTTGATAAACGCTTCGCGTAGATCATCACCAGTGCCATCATTGGCAATAATACCTACATTAATGTTTTGAATAGCCATATATAAACTTTTTTATTTACACATATTTATCAGTAGTATAAATTAAAAACTTGTTAGAGCAATACGTTTCCAAATTGCTCCGGCTCCGTCATAATTCTTAAAACACACATAAAGATAAGATGCGTCTACAGCCAGCATGCCTTTGACGTCACCTGTTTTTCCAGCACTGGAGGCTGGCACATCCTGCACGTACAATTCTGTAAAGTTTGCATTGATCTTAGTGAATGCTGTGCGTAATGGATCACCATCACCTTTGTTTGCACTGCTGCCTATGTTCACGTTTGTTTGGCCATATTATCTGCCTATCGCTATTTCAATTATGCCCACTTGGTCTGAATCATAATGCTCCAAACTCTTACCTATCACAGTGCCCAACTGAGCTGTGCCTTTGATGGCTTGAGCCACTCCAGGTGTGTGGCTGGTGGTCAGCATGTCACCTTTGTTGATTTTGCCTACAACTTTGCAAGGCACGCGACCCTGCAGAGCCACTGCCACCACTGCACAAGGTGCAGTCATTTGCAATTCTTCATTCATCAAAAATGCTGGCTTGGTGCTGACCACTCCGGCCAATTTGTGATTGGCTTCACCTGTGCTGATGGTCACTTCTCTATCACCACCAAACATCACCACTGTGCCTGCGTCATACTGCACATCTGCAGTGTAATTTTCTGCCAAGTCAGCGTAGAGTGCATTGGTTGCTGTGCCGTGGAAGGTGGTGGCAAATATGGTTTTATATCTGTAGGTGGAATTTCCAATGGTGTAGGCGTCATCGGCATCTGGATACACTCCAGGTGTTACTATGGTAGAATCATCTGCATCTCCTGCAAATATGAAAGGCACTGCACCACCCAACACAATGCTGACTTTGCCTGCTCCTGCAAATGTGCCACCAGCTGCGCCCAATGCAATACCTGTGCCTCCAGACTCCACTGTGTCACTTTCAATGAATCTTGTGAAAAGATGTGGTGTGGTGATGCCCTTGCCTTCGTTGACCCCTGTGGCCTGTAGAGTGTCCGCAGTGGGAGAGTTGGGCAGTGTGTTGCCACCAAAATTAAATTTTCTTCCTGTGAATGTCAGCGTGGTATTTGTGACAGTGTTGCCCACCACAGTCAAGAAATCAATACCACCTCTTGTGGTGAATATGTTTGTGTTTGTGCCTGTGTTGGCATCCAACAATTTGCTGCCATCCACATACAGTGAACCTACATCCACATTGCCTGCACCATCAGATTTTATCAAACTGTTCACTTCTGCTGATGTGGTCACATTGCTGAAAGCATATGCATAAGGTGAAGTGCCTGTTCTTATGAGAACATTGCCTGGATCTGTGGGTGCTGCTGTGACTTCTGTGGCAAATTCTGTGTCCTGCAGTGCACCGCCAAAGTTCAATATGTCAGCATAGCCAACAATTGCAGGTGAACCAGATCCTGCTGTGTTCTTACCAAATGTTTGATATTGACTGACGTTGGGTAAATCTGCCAAATCAACACCACCACTGGCCAGCGACACCCAACCATTGGTCACTGTGAAATCTCCGCTGTCAAATGCAGCCAGTCCTAAATCTGCTTGGCTGATTCCCACAGCATTGACTCGAGTGGTAGCAGCCTGCATGGCTAATTTGCTCTGCGCTATGGCTGCAGCAGAATTTACGTCAGCATTCAGTATGCTGCCGGCCACTATTTGTATGTTAAGGTTGGTTTGTGCTGTGGTGCGTGTGGCAGTGAGAGTGATGTCTGACGCAGGATCAGCCACAGCGTTGGCTATTTCATTCATAGGTCCATCTATGACCTGTGCAGATACTCCGCCTCCTGTGCTGACCGAATCTGCTGTGGTGAAATCAGGTCCTGATATCAGCTGATAGGTCACTCTTCTAGCAGCAGTGCCTGCCGGCAGTGTCACTGCATCATAGTCCACGATGGTGGCTGTGCTACCTGTGACCGAACCAGTGAGTGTGTTGCCCACAGCAAATGTGCCACCGGATTCAGGGTTGGTAAAAATTCTTTTTCTGCCATTGAATATCAAAATTTGACTGGCTGCAAAACCAGCAATGTCCACATTTCTTATATCTTCAAGTTGATCGGTACTTCCCAGTTGCACATCCACATAGGTTTTTGTGGCAGCATCCAAAGCGGACACCGGTGCTCCCAGTGTGGTCAATCTAAAACCACCTGCTGATATGTTGCCTGTGAATGATGTGCTGCCGTCTCTGGCCAGTGCTCCTGGTCCAATTGGATTCACTACCAGTGTTCCAGCGTTGGTGTAGTGCAGTCTGCGATCCACATAGCCTCTCACAGCTGATTCTGTTGGCACTGTGTCAGAAGCATTGTCAGTCATTGCAGAATCTGTGGAAAATTCTGCTGCAACCACACCTCGTTTGAAGCCTAATCCATCCAAATTACTCAATGCAATGCTGGCACTAAATGTAACTGAACCTGTGCCTTGGTCCACAGTGAAAAATCTTCCCACTCTGAACACACCATCTTGGTCAGTGCTCACATAGAATGCTCTACCTTTGCCTCGTTCTTGCACTTCATTTTCTTGTGTAGGTGTGGAAGCGGGATCACCAAAAACACTGTTGGGATAATTGCTGTCATTGAAGCTGCCTGAACCTATGTCTAAAAAGTCATGTCCTGTGGCTCTACAAGTGGAAATTTTCACAGTGATATTGGCATTAGAATTGGCCAACAGTCCGCAACGCAGTACTATGTTTTCTGTGCCTGCTCCCCTTACCAAGGGTGAATGTATGCCCACCACTGCGCTGGAAGTGTTGATACTGGTGAGGTCGGCTATTTGCACAGTGGCAAAAGTGCCTCTATCAATGTAGTTGATCACTCTGTGTGTTTTACCATCCCAACCAAAACTCATATTGCCTGTGTTCAATCTGGTGATGTCCGCAGCTTCTGTGATTAATTCTATGGCAATCACGTCATCACCTGCTGTGGCTCCCATGGTGGTTCCACCTGCACCTGCAAAAGTGCTCAACACAGCAGACGCTGGTCTAATCTGCAATCTTACCACATCAAAAGCAGTGTCAAAAGTGGTAATCACGTTGTTGGCAGGCAGAGCTGTGCCAATTGAATTGGTTATGTTGAAAGCAGTGGTTCGATACACTGTGTCATTGTTGTCGTTGTAGAACACTAAAGCAGTGCTGGGTCTGGTAGGTGAAACATCAATAACGCCACTGAAACGATGCGCCTGACTGGCTCTGATGGTCACTTGTTGTAGATTGTACAAATCATCCTGCAGTCCACCAGTTGCAGTGTTATTGGACCCTGCTGTGCTGAGATTTAATTTGTACACTGTGCCACTTCTAGTGACACTGGCACCGGTCACTGTGATAGGAGTGGCTTCAATATTATTGATTTCATATCTAGTTACCCCAAGCGACACAGATGAATCCAAAGGATCATGGTCTATTTCCAATTCGGATCTATTGAATGGTATGTATTCTAAATCATACACATACACAGTGAGTCCAGCTGCAGGGTTCACATATGTGGTTCCGTTGTCATAAACCTTGCCCACTTGCACCATGTTCTCCACCAGCAGCACTTCATCCGGCAATTCCAAAGGATCTGAGCCTTCTGATACCAATCCGTAAACACCGTTAGCGTTTGATCCATTGAGAGAACGTATCTGTGCTCCATTCAATGCATAGTAAGCAGTGTAACAGTAGTAGGTAAACATGCTGACTTGTTCTGACAGTGCACCATTGGTGGCCAACAGTCCATATCCCATGTCGTTGACCTGAGTGAAATCGTTGCTCAGCAGTGATTTATTACCTGCGGTTTGTAGAACTATTGGGAAAGGATCTGGACTGGTAGCTGTGAATCCTAAACCGCTGTTGCTGGCAGCATTCAACAACAGTGTGGCTGTGCCTGCTGGGCCGTCATAATCTTTGATAGCATCCACTTGGAATCTTGCACCAGATATAAAAAATGCTGTGGGTGTGAGTGGTTTTCTTATGAATAGTCCTTCGTCAGGATCACTGTACACTGCCAATTCGAATGGTCCAACACTGCCTGCGATGTCCACATTCATGGTCATATTGCCGCAGCCACCATCCACAAACATACCACCTCTGAATGCTTGTGCATTGGTGCTGGCAGAGAAACTGGCTCCCGTTTGAATGTATGGTGATTTGTTTAAAACTTGTGATTCAGGATCCAACACACACATGAATCCACCGTGACTTTGACCTGTGATATTTCTCAATATGGTGGCTTCTCCCATCATGAACATATCCATCTCCCTGTTGTCAAGTGGTGGATTGTATGATGCATTGAAAGCATACACGATAGAAGTCATTGCATTGGTCACAATATTTTTCACTGTGATTGATGCACTGGCTATCACACTGGCGTTGATGTAGGTGGCAATGTAAGTGATCCCTTGTTGTTGTTGTGCAGAAAGAGCTACTCCAAGGAAATTACCTTGCTGTTCTAAAATTTGTTCTCTTCCTCCGCGTTTGAGATCCAGGTGTAGAGCATCCACAATCAGACCTGTGTAACGTCTAGTTTCAGCTTCATCTGCAGCATTGAGTAGACCGGGACTCAATAAAGAATTCACATAGGTGATCACTGCGTTCTGTACGGCCAACTTGGCATCTAGAATGGTTTCTGCAAAGGTATCATAATTACCCGCGTTCACATAACTGGGACCAATGTCGAGAGTGTCAGTAGGATCCTGCAAATAATGTCTGCCAAAGTTGGTGGATGTCACTGTCAAACCGTCTATCACAGTGTCTCGATAGAAGAATGTGCTTGCCCAATATGATTGACTCAATCTTGGTTTAGGTCTTACCAACACTCTTCTGAACTCATCACCTTTGATGCTGACTCCAGTGGGCACTTTGATAGGTAAATCTTCTAGATATGTGCCGCTTTCCACTCTAATAGTGATGTTGGCACGTTTGAATGGTGATGCAAATTCTAAACCTTCACCCACAGAAAACTCCAGCGGCTCCAACAGTATCACTGTCAAAGTATCCACTGCAGCACCTGCTGAAACAGTCACAATTCTACCTATGGCACCACTCACCTTGCCTCGCACTATTTTGCCAGGTATAAGATCTTGATTGTTGGAATCGTTTTGATCCACATTGCCGAAGCTGCCATTGTCTATCGTCAGTGTGTAGGTACTGCCTTCCACTTCTGGTGGCACAGCTGAAATGCCATTCTGAATGATGTTAGTGATGATGTCAAATTTAGCAGCCACTGATGCTCTGCCTGTGGCATCCACTATGGAAGGTGCATCAAAAAATTGTGAATAACCAGCATCATATATCGGGGTCACTGCCACATTTTGTAGAATTGTGTTGGTGATGGATTTGGCATAGTTGATTCCAGCCAAAGTTTCAGTCAATTGTTGATTGACTGCCTTGGCACCACTTTGACTGCTGTAATATCTCACGCCAGCTTGTATGCTTCTCACGTTGGCATTTAAACCTGCCAACAAATCTATCACGATGCCGTCTAAAATATAACCGAGATCTCTCTCACAAATCAATTCATCATAGGTAAAATTAGGATAGGTGGTGTTGACAAAAGCTATCATTTGTTTGATGATGAATGTTCTATTGCCGTCAATCAATACTTTGGCATTGTTGTAACCACTGGAACTGGTTACTCCCTCAGTGACCACCAATGAAAGACCAGCTCCACTGTTGTATGTGATAGTTTGTTTGTATGGTCCCAATTCAACCGGAGTGGCAAACACAATCTCTTCAGCTTTTGCACACGCTGCATTAATTGTTTTGTAGGCGTAACTGAAACTGCTGCCCACTTTGTCCGGAGGCACACCTTCCATATTGTCATCACCCAATGTGCTGACAAAAAGATTTGTGGGTGAGCTGTAACTGGTGTTGTCCACGTAAAATTTTGTAGCAGCTTGTAGATCTTCAGCACCATTGGGTGTGCCAAGTCCTGCTAGATCGCCTGGATGATCGAAAAGAAACAATGCTCCTTCCATATCGTCGCCTTGACGTCTCACTACAGATCGTCTAGGCAATGCTTCATCGCTGGAGAAAAATCCTTGCAATGATGAATCATAAGCAGCATCTGTGATAGTCTGCACACCAGTGCCACCTGACACTGTGATTTTGCCTGTGTTATTGACAGCTCCTGCTTCAGTTGAATGCAGGCTGAGCTGATTTTCATTCACAAATCTTAAGAAATAATTGTTGCCATCAACCAAACCCGTGGCAGCACTGCCAGTGGTTTCATATGTGATTTCCAAACCATTCACGGATGTGTCATAACCATGAGCAGTGATTACCACATTGCCTGCTGTGTAACTGCCAATAGTTTTTGTGTACTGTGTGGCATCCACAGGTTCTTCACGCACTCTGATCTGACCAGAAACCCCGCTGCCACCGCCTGCCTTGATATATCTTTGATCTGCATATCCTTTTGTGATCACCAAATCATCTATGGTGATGCTGGCACCGTGAGTGGCATTGAAATCAGACACTGCTGTGCTGCTGACTGCGGCTCTACCAATACCAAATCCTGCTAGATCCACTGGACCACCTGCTGTGGGTGATGTGTCTGCAACAAATTCTGAACCTGTGTTTGTAATCTGAATGGTATTAGGGTTGGACAAACTGATGGATATGCCTGTGCCGCTGGTGAATGATCTCATGGTCAGTGCTGTGCCGGAAGCATTTGACACAGGAACTTTCAATGCTCCTAAAACATCTGGAGTGTCAGATAATGAAGTAAAACCTATTTGGCCACCTTGACCAAACACTGCATACAGTTCTGTGAAATTTTCATTTGCTTTTCTAAACGCATCTCGTATGCTATCACCGGTACCATCGTTACCTTCTACCCCTGTGTTGATAATCTGTTTGACCATTTATGCCACTTCCTTTTCAAAATTTATGCTTTCGCCACAACCACAACTGCTTTTGGCGTTGGGATTTCTTATTTCAAAACGTGCTCCAAACACTTCATCCACAAAATCCAATTCTGTGCCCATCACATACATCACACTGGCAGCATCTATCATAAGAGCACCTTTGTCAAATTCAATCAGCACATCTGAACTGAGTACTTCGCTACGATCCGCAAAACCCCAATCATAACTGTAACCTGCACAACCACCACCTTTCACACCCAAATGCACAGCGTATTTTGCATTAGTAGCACACAGATGCTGTATGCGTTGTCGGGCTTTTTCTGTTACTGTTATCACGTCCATGTATCAAATTATTTAGTAAAAATTTTATTAATCCTAATGTAAATAACTGTATGTTTCTAGGTGAAGAAAAAAGAAAAACTAAAAATCTACGCACCAGCAAGTTGGGCAAAAAACACCACATTATTCGCACAAAAACCTACTACAAATTCAAATGCGATAGTTGTAATGTGTTGTTTGAACGAGAGCGTGGAGCAGTGGCTGCCAAACGCATCAGCAATTATTACAAGCACGTGTGTAATAAATGCAATCAAAAAAAATTTGCTCAGGCACAGGGAGTAAAACAACGCAAATTGCTGGACATGGATGTCAGCAGCACTCGTCCTATTGGTGAACTTTAACTATTGATTCAGTCTATCGTTGATCACATTCCAATTGACAATTTTAAGAATGTTTAGAATGTATTTTTTTTTGGCGTCTTTGGCAGGCACATAATCCATGAAAGAATGCTCCCACATGTCTATGGGCATCAAAATGTCTGAGCGATATGTTTGATTGGGGGTTAACTTGATGTCACCAATTTTGCTGAGATACACCCAGCCAGATCCCTGCAGACGCATGGCTGCTGAAAGCAGTTCTTCCTTGAATATGTCATAATCTTTGTATTTTTTTTCTATGAACTCTTTTATGCTGCCTTTGGGTAGATTGCTGCCTTTGGGTGACTGCAATTGAGCCCAAAATAAATTGTGCAGTTTGGCTCCACCATAATTGAATTCAGGATCACCTTTGCCGCTGTTGTAGCGTTCCACATAGCCTCTGCTGAGCACATTGTAGTGATAATCCACATTGTTTTCACTCAATATGGGTGCCAGATCCTTGGTGGCATAGGGTAGTTTTTCCAGCACCAGTTGTTTTTCTCTGTTTTTCTTGGTTTCAAACAGTGCTATCCAATTTTTTAATTCGCTTGACATAACTTTATTTATTTTTCTCAGTCCTGGTTTTCTGCGTGCTTGAATCAAATCATGTGGTTCTAAATTTTGCACACTCACTGTTTTCAAGTATTTAAGAAAACGCTTTGCTTCATCCTCAAATCCTTCCAACTTCCAAGGATCTTTGGGTGGTGTCCAAAAAGGTTCGTCGTCTTTCATTCAGTTTGACTTTCTTCAGAATCTTCTGCTTCTGTTTGTTTGGGCTTGGTGGTGGGTCTTCCTGCACGATCAAACCATCTACCATCCGCAGTCTCATACACATATGATCTAAATGTTTCTCCTCGATCATTGGTGACTTTTATAAATTTTTTAGTAATTTTGCCCTGATAATAGCTGTTGTCCTTGTTGACCAAATACACAGATCCATGAAAATATTGATAAATCCTATCGGCCCCTCCATTGCTGACCACCACTCCATCAATGATTTGTGGCTGTGGTTCTTTGTCGGTGATCTCTTTTAATTTTTGCAGCAGTTGTTTGGTTTTTTCACTCATATCAAATTCAATTCAACTGCCTGATTCCACAGTTGTTCAGCAGCCAAGTTCTTAGATTTAGCCTCCACTTGAATGTCAAATGCTTTTAAAAAACTTAAGGCCCATTCATTCTGTGCTGCATTAGGCAACATATCACTATGAGATCGCAATTTAACTTTTTTGCATCCTAATGTGATCAAATCTTTTATGGGCAGCATACTTTTGTGCATCATGTGTTGAGTGTTGGCATCAAATGCGTGCTGCATAGCTTCGTCTCTAAAATAGGAGTAATGCAAGGTGGGTCTCATACCTCGCCATGAATCCACCACTCTTTTGACTCTGTCATCGTTGGCTTGTATGTATTCCTCTTCTCTGATCAAATGATGATGTATGTCCAACACCAGTGCCAAATGTTTTTCCAATTTCAGTGTGGCATCCAGGCCCCAGCCCATTTCATCATTTTCTATAGTGATCAAATTACGAGCCTCTGGTGACAGCCTAGGCAGTGTTTTGATAATGCCTTCTGGTCCTTGCTTACCAGATATGTGTATATTGATTTTGCAGCCATCTTGAAATTTTTTACCAAATCCCATCCACCTGGCCATGTTCACGTGATATTCAAATTCGTCTATGCTGCGTTCCACTATGTCAGGGTTTTCAGAAGCCAGCACAGTGTATTGTCCTGGATGAAATGATATCTTTACATCATGTTTGCGAGCCAATTCACCTGCCTCTGCAAAATGTTTTTCACAATAATTGATGATTTCAGGTTTGTCCCAATAATATCTCCAAGTTTTTTCAGTGGCACAAGGCAGTATGCCTGAACTGATTCTACACATGCGTCTGCTGTGTGGTAACTCACTCACTTTAAAAATTAAATTTTTTATGGATTCTATGTTGTGTTTGAATATGAAATCTAACTTTTCTTCTGCTTGTTCTTTGTGTTCGTTCAGCCAACGCACAGTGGTTGCTCTGGTGTTGCGTGGGCGTTCAATCTCTTCCAATTGTTTTTTGCTGAGCGTGCGATCCGGATGAAAATAATCACAACAAAAACCTATCCTTTTAATCATGCTGTAGTATATGCTATATTTTGATCCAAGTCAATGAGTATTCGATCTAACACTATTTCCAATGTTGTTGGCACCAAGGATCCACACACTCTCTCGGATTGGGATCGCCGTGAAACACTGCAATAGATGTGGCTTTTTTTATTTTAGGTTCACCTGGACCTACAAAATTTTTACCAATAGCAGTGCGTACCAATTTAGGATTTCCACGCATTTCCCATTTGTAACTCTGTATCCATTCTTCAGGCCAATACACAAAATCTTTTTTGACCTGATCAAACAACCAGTCTTGATCACCATGAAATTTTCTACTGATACCCACGGGATCTTTGATAAAGTTATTGTACAATTGTGCGTGTTGCCCTGTGCACCATCTTACCACACTGCTGTTGAACTTTTGCCAATGTGGTTGAAAACATCTATTGAAGTCTTTGCACACCACAAATTTGCCTGGCTCGTGTGTGAACAAATAATCTATGTTTCTAAAAATTATTAAATCCAGATCCAAAAATAATATGGTGCCTTTGCACTCCAGTTGTGGATTAAACAGCATGGTTTTGTACCACCATCCTTTCAAATGTATGCTGGGCAGTGCTTTCACCACAATGTTGGAATTTAAACCTCTTGGATCTTCTGTGTAGCACACAAATTCATGTGGCACTGTGAGATAGCGCTGCACCATGCTGTGCAACACATTCACATATTGACTATCATACTTGCTGCCGTGCTTAACGCACACCACATACTGATTTGACATAACGTCAATATTTATTTTTGTACAATAGCCGAGTTGGCTCCGTGTTCGAAAACTTCCACGCTGTGCAATCTCACTCTGTTTTGTGTGCGCAGTAGTATGGCAGGTGCCACATAATCATACACATGTTGTGCAAATTTTTCGCAGCCCACTCCCTGCATCACTTTCAATCTACACCATCCTTTTTCTTCTAACTTGCGCAATTCAGGCAGATATTCATCATTTTCATCTATGGCCAATGTGTGATCAAAAGTTTCTTCCAGATACTGTTTGATCCATTTGCAGTCACCAAAGTCATACACCCAATTGTTATTGTCTAGATGTTCTGATTCAAACACAAATTTAAAACCTAAACTGTAGCCGTGAACTTGTGAACAGTGTGAATGTGTGGCATTGGGCTGTCTAAACGCACAGCTGAATCCACGATCATTGCCGTAAGTTTTTGTACTGTAATATTTTACCATATCAATTTTCTTTGTTTAATATGGTAGAAGAATTTTTATAGAGGGATTATACCAAGTCCTCTGTGTAGACATTTTAAATCTATTTATAGACAAATATAATGTCTTAACTGAAATCTGTCAATAGCTTAAATGATAGATTGGCTGAATTCCACTCTGCAGGCACATTGAAATTTGGTTTGTGATACAGCACATAATTCTGATGTGGATGAGCGTCAAAACACAATGCCATTTGATATATCCAATATCTAGGATCCACGCTGTGACTGGCAGAACTGTTGTAATTTTGTGTGTCTTTGTACACATTATTCAGCAAATTGAGGTTGCCATACAAGTCAAATCCTATCAATTTGATCAAAGAGTTGCTGTTGATGCCACTGGCCAGCAGCACAGCATATGCACCACTGCCCCAGTGTATGGGTTGGTCTCTGCGATCCTTTGAAACTTTGGGCAGTGAGGGCAATGCCAATAAATTTTTGTCCATGTGAACATTGTCTGTGCGTGTGTACACTTTGGTCTTGTTGAAATCAATCCTCGTGAGTGCCTCCAATACCATTTTTCTATCACAACAGATGAGATGATCCATGTGCCAGTCTCTGCAGATGGCATTACAGCCCACTTTCAATTCTTTAATTAAATCAAAATTAATGTGTTTTCTGCTTTCACCGTTGCCTATCACAATCATAGTATGATATATTTTTTGGTTTATAAATACTGCTATTATTTATAACCTCTCGCTGATATGAAATTTTACAAACATCTAGACCTAAACAAAGATTTTCAATCATTGTTGCAGAACATCACGCCCTATTTGATCAAACACTATGCACATAGGCAGGAGTTTTTCATACCTCTCGATGTGAAAAAAATTTTAAATGAATTTCCTAATTTACAAACAATTTTTAATCCTTATGCAATCACTGTGGTTGATTTGGCTGTGATTGTGTCAAATGCTCAATGGCATGATTTTATTCATGTAGATTATCACAGTTCTGTGGGCACGGACACCAAAGAATCTGATGCAGTGAGAATAAATTTACCAATTTTAAACTGTGAAAAATCAACCACCAACTATTACAGATTAAAAGATGGCAAACAAACAAAAACAGATGCAGACGGAAATTTACAGAGAGTAATTTATGCTGATTTTAATGATTGTGAGTTAATTGACAGTTTCCGGTTGTATGTGCCCACAGTTTTGAGAACTGATGTGCTGCACAATGTGATACTAGACGAAGGGGTGGATCGTAGGATGTCTTTAACAGTAAAATTTAAAGAAAATTTAGAATTTTTCTTGGCATAGTAATGCAAACATCAATCACACATTGGATTCAACGACTCAATCAAACTTATCCCAGTTTGAATGGTTGGAACATATGCCCTTTTGCAGCCAAAGCCAATTATAAAATCATACAGTGCATTCACAACAATATAAATTTCCAACGGGACATGAAAATTTTTAATCATGCAGCAGTGATCATATACAGAATGAACCAAACAATCACAACGAAACAAATGGAATCTGTGTGTGACAGATTCAACAACAGATATAAAAAATATATTTTTTTGCCAGATCATTCACAGTACAATACAAAAATTAAAGGTATCAACACAGGCAACATGCGGCAAAATTTAATATTGTGTCAACCAAGATCAGATCTCATGGCTGCAAGAAAGAATTTACAACAAAAAGGATATTATCGTTTTTGGCACAAGCAATATCTAAAAGATGTTTGGAGTTATTGATCTTTATTTTGTTTATACTGTGTTCTTATTTGCTTGATTTCTAATATAATCTTCTCAAATTTTTTCATAGAACGCTGCATGGTGTCATATATGTTGTTTACAGAATTTATCACCCACCACCACCATATCACAGCCACCACACTCAGCATGCCAGCCACACTCAACAATAACCAATCTTGAGAATTCTCCTGCGTGAATAATAAAAACAATATTAAAATTAATAGAAAAGCTGGACCTATTTTGCCCATCTTTTCCCAAAATTTAATTTGGTTTTTTAACTTACGTTTTTTTAATTTGATATGTTTCCGAATGATTTCCATTGTCCTGGTGTGCCTGCTAATACACAGACCCAACCTATCACATTCCCTGGAGATGGATTAGCGTTCCACATCACATCACCTTTGTTATAGGTGCCTGACACTGGAATAGCATTGCCAACTTCGAACTTTTTATTTTGCAGTTTAACTGCTCCAACTGTGCTGAGACTTATGTCTGGTTCTATGCTGGTTACTCCTATGCCCACTTTGCCATATAGATTTATTTTTGTTTCAGTGTTGCCTTTGATTCCCAACGCTATGTTTCCATTAGCTGCTATAGATATTCTGTCTGTGTTGTCAGTTCTAATGTTTAGGCCGCTGTTGGTAAATGTGCCAATGTTTGCCATACCTGCTTGTGGCTCCACAATGAATTCTACTGAGTTGCTGGCCACGCTGAGTTGAGCATTTGGACTTTCTGTGCCCACCCCTAATCTGTTCATGCCTGAGTCAAACACAATAAATTGACTCACATTTAAATCACCTGCCACCACTAGATTCTTCAGTGTGCCCACTTGTTTTAAATTGCTTTTGGTCACTGTTTTGCCTAATTCATTGGCACTCAACACAGGCGTATTGTCTATGCTGATACTATTGCCATCTTTTAGGTCTATGTTGACACTGCTCCAAATGCGATCTGGATCTGGCAACAGAATGAAATATTTGGTGTCTCCCACTCCGGTCCATTGTAGTCCTTTGTTGTAGGGTGAGTTGTCAGCTGTGCCAAAAAATTCAATGGGTTTGCTCTGCACATGCTTGTTATCAATCATATCTGCTGTGGAATTAGCCAGTGCTTTTAGACTGTTGGTGAATTCGTCTGCACTGTTGTTGATTGCAGCTACATTTTTCTCGAGGTTTTTCTTAGCATTGCTTGGCATGCAATTATTTATGCCAAAGTTTTTAATAGTATGGTGTCTGGATTTATGCGTCCATTCAGTTTGGTTTCGGTGGTTTTTATATCCTCCAAAAATGTCTTGATTTTAATTTTACCGCAGTTCTTGAACTCTTCTAATTGTGCTTCTGGCTGTCTAAGGGTCTTTTGCAGGCTGGTTTCTTCATTGTATCCTATGATACTGGTGCCTTTGACCTGCAGTCCTGTGCCATCTCTGCCCATGCCCTGCGGATCCAATGTTTTGGCCACATAGCGACCTATTTTGCGTGTGTTCACATTAAACACCCACAGATAACTGGCACCTATGATTTCAGTGGGATTCACACTGACCACATGGTATTTGTCATCATTAATTTTGTATTTCAATTTGGCCACAATGCGTTCTTTGGGTCTGTGGCGTTTTTTTGGTCGTTTACGGTTGGCTTTGGCAGTGTCTATGATCAAGTCACAGGCTTTGACACAACTGGTCAGTAATTCTTTCAACAGTTCAATATCCTGTTTGGTTAAATCTTCATAGGCTTCCAACAATTGTTGATGAAAATCCAAATCATCTTCGCTGGCATTGCTGTCTGGTTTTTTATTGATACTTTGCACTTCATCTAAAAATTCTTGATAGTCTTGACGTATGTATCTCGCGTGTGCTTGATTGACTCCAGCTTTCACTAGGATGTCATAAAAATTAAAACTTGTGAGGCTAAAATTTTTAGGATCATCATAAAATTTATTGATGATCTCTTCTATTACTTGTTTTTTACTGCGTGATTGACTTTGAATAACTTCCTGTATATTGGGTCGTTTGGTTTCAACCACCGGATCATCCTGTTCAAGCATAATAGTTTTATATAGCCTAAACAATCTAAAATCAACCTTTAAGATTTGTGTTCTTTGTATAATTCCTGTATGTCTCGTTTGGTTTCGAGTGTTTTTTCCAAGGTTGATATGGTGTGAGCATTGAGTGTATGACAGGCATCAATCATGCTGAATATTCTTTTTTCATACCATACCACACACAGATACCAGCCCACACAAGCACCTATGAAAAATATCAATGCAATGCCAAACCACAGAGCCATGTCCTGACTCATCTTTTTTCCTGCAGTATTTGTTTAGGTGTTTTAGTGCCTGGTTCCAGTTTGGTTAATCTACAACTGAATAGTTTTTTTGGACCTTTGTTGGTGTGTATGATGGGCTGTCCATGTGCATCTAATGTGATGTCTCTTATTTTAGTTAAAACATTTCTAAAACGTCCCACTGATACATTGTCACCCACAGAAACTTCAATCACATATTTCTTCATGTTATTTAAAAAATTTTTTAAATTTATCGATGCTGTTGCTGAGTGGTGCATACACATTCTCTATGAAAGAAATGTGTTTTGTGAGTCTTGCGTCCAATGCATCAATTTTGTCATTCAATTGTTTCATTTCACTCAAAAACAGTTTTCTATTTTCTGCCATTGCCTTTTTAATGATATCAGTTTGATTGATGCTCATGTTTAGATTTTCTCCCCTTTTTCAAATCCCCTAAATTTCATAAATCTTGGAAAACGCAGAGAATATTCATTGACAGCATCCTGATTCTGGGTGATAGCATCTGCTCTCACTTCAATCACCTGCCCAATCAATGATTTTTTGTCTTTCCAAAACTCATCACGTTGTTCATCTGTCAGTCCTGAGCCCACATTTGATTTGATTATTTTTTTATCGTCCACACCCTCCACAATGAATGCACCCAGTTTACCCACATTCCTACCTGTGCCTTCTTCAACGGATTTCACCGTTAAACTGACTTCAATAAACGGTTTCAATTTCAACCAAGCATGACTTCTTTTGCATTCATATGCAGCATCCACATCTTTGATCATGATGCCTTCGTATCCACCCTCTACTGCCCTCTTATTAACCTCTGTGTAGGTCTTTTGTCCCGTAGCTGTATCCAAGTCCACAATCTCATGTGCCAACACTGTAACGGCGTTTAAACTGCTTTTATGCTGTTCATACCAAGCCTTCAGCATGGCTGATCTATCTGTCTGTTTTTTGTCCCAAAAGCCTTTCATAAAATTCTCCAATGGTAAAAAATCAAACAAATGCAACACAGCATCCAAAGCGCCTTTGGATTCCTTTCGATGTACCTGTTTCATTAGATCCTGGAAATTTTCGCTCATCACTTCTCCATCCAACACCACAGGATATGGAGGTGGACTTTTTTTAACCACTTGTGATATTTGTTCTGCAATGTGTCCAAAGTTTGTGAATTCTTTACCATTTCTACTGAACATATCCACCTTGCCATCAGGATACACAATGGTGACCACTCTTACTCCATCCAATTTTACTTCCAACATTTTCTTGCCCACCAACTTCTTTTCATGATTGGCACTGTCATGCGCCAGTTGACAGGTAAACACAGGCACTTGATACTGTTTAAATTTGTTCTTGGTAGCCACACTGTTCACTGTTTTTTCACTCACGCCACATCTTAAATCTTTGATTAGGATTCTTCTGTAAAATCCATTCCATTGTTCTGCAGTGGCCGAACTCATCACAAGATTAATTGCATCACGAGCCGCATGCCCAGTGAGTTCTCTGCGATGCAGTTGTTCTGCCAACTGTTTGAATATCTTCCATTCACATCCTTGAGCTTGAATCACTGTGTCTTTCTCTGGCACTTGCTTCACTCCAAATGTGTAAAGTTTATCCAAACACATGCGGACTCCTTCAAAGAATTCATTCAATCCTTCCTGCATGGCTTTAAGCAGTATGGCTTCCTTGGCCAGTCTACTGTTGTCTGCTTCCAGTTTAGCAATAACGTCTTGTGGTTGAGTTCTCATATTATCTAGGCTTCAGTATGGTTTGTACGGATACTTCTTCCCAAGTATCAGGAAATGCCTTGGCCAAATCTGCCACTTTCAGCACAGTTCTCAAACTGATCTCTCTCAGTCTGCGCTGATGTTCTACCACAAATTCCACAATACGATTTTCCACGTCTGCATCCAATTCATATTCTTTCAACATACCATCTTTCACAATCTGTCTAATTCTAAGTATCTTTTCTCTGATGGTATCTATGGTAAGGTCTATGTAGTGACTTCTGCTTTCTAGTGCCTCCAAATGATCTCTAAGTTTTTTGGATTTAACATTATCAAATTTAATATTGGTGATGAACACTGCAGAGCCTTTGAATTCAAAACTGCTGGGCACACCTTCTTCTCTCAATCTATATGCTTCTGTGTTCCAACAAATCTTTCTCACTCTCTTGCTGTCCAAAGCTGCTTTCAGTATGTTCAATGATAGGTCTTCCAACAGTATGCTGTCACAATCGTCAAACACCAACACATTGTCTCTCTCTTTGAAATGATACAGTTTGCAATACAGTCCCAAAGCACTCATAGCACCTTTAACCACTTCATACTTGGGTTTGGTGTCTCCCAGTGTGGCCAGTATGTCATGTTTTTGTAATACAGTTTCAACGCCGAACGACTTGCCAACTCCAGGTGGTCCAGATACGATCATTGCTCGCACATCACCTCTTTTACAAGCCTTGGTCATTTCTGTGAGTATGTCGAATCTTCTTCTTAATCTATCTATGGTTTCTTGATCTGTTTCTTCTTTTGGTTGTTCTGGGGCTTTGTCTCTCAGCTGATTTTCATTGTCCACACTGATACGAATTTCATTAGTGGTGGCTCCTGGAAACTCCTTTAAGTCATCTACTTTTACTGTGACGAATCCACCATCTTTGTGTGGATATGGATGATAGGGTTTGACCATTTGGAATAGAGCGTTTTCAACTTTTTTATTTCTGTATGTGCCTTCTAAAACGTAAATGTGCCTTTTCATATTTTGCCTTTGTTAGTGTTTGCCTGTCTATGTATTATATATTCTCTGACTGCAAAAGTCAATCTAATAATACCATGTACTCTTTGGGATAGTATTGTCGGAACCAATCTAATCCTTTCATCACAGTGTTGTGATGTCCTAACATTTCTGCTCCCTTGATGCAGTCATACACTGCGGTGGCTTGTGGTGTCAACATTACACTGGCGCCTGAGTAAGGATTTTTTACTTCAACTGATTCTTTGTCCATCAGTGTGATAGGAAAAGGATTGGGTATAGTTTTTGTCATGTGTGCCTTCCTTGTTTGTTTATCATAGTATAGTTTCTTGTACCAAAAAAATCAATGGATATTTTCAGTGATATTCAACAAAAAGGTCTTATGTTTCAATGACTTGCACATCATACAAAAAGGCAGTCTTTGGAACTGCCCTTTTGTTCTAACTAACAGAAAGTAGCTATGAATTAGTCTACTTTAATTAAGCCTCTTGCGATGGCTTGATATCCTGCTCCGATTACTTTTCTAGGAGCTTTACCAGTTCTGTAAACTTTAGATCCAGTTTTGCTAGTGTTTAAAAACACTGGAAAACCTCTGAATCTAAGAGCTTGTACTACAGCACCTGGATTAGACGCACCAAATCTATTTTTGATAGCAGATGCAGTCAAAGCTTCACCACTTTCTAAAGCGGCTTGTACTCGGTCTTGGATTGATGTTGTTTTTCTCGTTCTCATCGAGTTAACTCCTTTGTTATTAGATATGTTTGAAAATCCAAACAATCTTGATAATATACTAGCAGATTTTCTGGATCTTGTCAACTTTTTTTTCATTAATCTTTCCTCCGAAATTATTCGCGTTTGGTTAAGATTTTATCTATTAATCCATACTGAAGCGATTCTTGAGCATTGAAATATTTGTCTCGCTCCATATCTCTGCTCAGTTCTTCAAAAGTTTTACCTTTAGAATTGTGATCCACATAGATTTGAGTGAGCTCCTTTTTCAATTTAAGGATTTCCTCAGCATGAATTTGTATGTCGGTGGCTTGTCCTTGTGCGCCACCTGATGGTTGATGAATCATGTGTCTAGCATGAGCCAGCATATACCTGTAGCCAGATGCACCTGCTTGTGCAAGAAGACTGCCCATAGAGCAGGCCTGTCCTATCACATAAGTGTACACTGGCGATTTTAAATACTGCATGGTGTCATAGATGGCCAATCCAGCTGTGACCAATCCACCTGGTGAATTGATATAAAAATGTATGGGTTTTTTGACGTCTTCACTCTCTAAAAATAATAATTGACTCACTATAAGACTGCTGCTGTTAGGAGTCACTTCTGTGTCCAACATCACCAATCGATCCTTCAGCAGTCTACTGTAAATGTCATAGGATCTTTCTCCTCTGGCTTCCTGTTCTATTACTATGGGCACTAGATGTGGCATATTAAATTACTTGTGGTCCTTTGGTTGTGAATTCCATGTTGGCCATATTGCCCACATATTGATCATGTTTGGCGTCATAACGCATTTCCAATCTCACTGTTCTATTCAAACTGACACTTAAAAAATTTTTAGCATTAAAATTCAACACTTCTGCTGGGCGTGTTTGACCATTGTCTGTGCAGGTCAGATCACACACATCTTTATAATGAACTCTGTTAATCATGTGTGTATTTTACTGTCTTATTCCTCATCTGTCAATCTTAATTTTATGAAAAACAAATAGTACAAAAGATCAAAAATTAAATAATTATTAACCAATTCAATAAATTTTGGATCTCTATTCAGCAACAAATAAGGTCCCACATACATGACTATTAGCAACAACACCACATAGTGCAGCAGTCTTTCCCTAGGCACTGCATAGGTCAACCAATTCATGTGTTATAAATTGTTTTCTCTTAAACGTATTGTTCTGCGCATGTTGGCACGATTTTTTTTCTGTTCCTCTCTGCGCCTAGCACTGGGTTTTAAATAAAATTCTTTTTCCTTCATAGTTTGAAAAATGCCTTCACGTTTCATCTTTTTCTTCAGGATACGCATTGCCTTTTCCACATTGTTGTTTCTCACTTCAATTTTCATTCAGTCTTTAGTAGTTTATGTTAAATATTCTAAAATATAGCATTATTTGGTATGTAAGTCAACCTTAAGATAAGTATTGTATGTCCAAAAAGAGTTTAAGACAAATTAGACGTCAAGAATATAAGGCCGACAAAGAAATGTCTTATAAATCGTGGGCAAAGAGTAAATCTCAAGGAAAACACACAGAAGATACCACAGTGTTGCCAAAAGATGAAATAATCACCCTAGAACACCTGACTAATCCAAATATAGATAAATAAGGTTTATTATCTCGTCAAATTTAATCCAAACTTTTTAAATTTATTTCTAAATCTAAAGAAGTGTTTGTTGTGATTGGCATAAGGATCCATCAACACAGTCATCTGATACAAGTGAACCATTTCGTGAGCCATTGTTTCTAAAAAATCACGCCAAGTGTCAAAACGATGATGCATGTCTATCTGATAGCTGATAGTGGGATTACTGTAGGGTATTTTGCGTTGATTCCATTTGCCTTTGCGACCAAGCACTCTAGCGTCCCAACTGGCTGTGCATTGGCCCATGATCTCCTTGCGTCTAGCCACAGTCATTGAAGGTATTTTCAATGTGTTATTAAACACATGAGAATTCAGTATTTTAAACCAAGTGCGTGATTGATACAGAGTAGGTTTAAAGTTGCGAACTTGTGCATTGCGAGCAAGAGCCTGCTTGATGCGATCCACGTGTTTGAAATAACAACGTTTTTTCATGTGACATACTCCGTAGAAATTTATTTATGAAAATACTGCTCCTGTGTCCAAGACTGTGAAGCCAATCCACTGTGCTCTGCCCACTGCACAAATAAACCAAGTTCTTTGCCATGTGCTTCTATTTCCCAAGGGCGATCCCAATATGGAAATTGCTCTTGTTTAAATTTTCTTTTATTCCATTTGATCTGTTTTGTTCTATACATCTCTACCATTTGTCCTGTGGCATACTGTTTCACGTGCACCATTTCATGAGCTACACTCTCCATAATTCTTCTCAACGGCACTGTGCAGTCCACAGTCAATGTAAATTCTCTAGGTGAGTGGTTCCTATCATCAAAATCCATCTCTGCTAATAAACCATCCTCTTTGAGAAGTTTTTTACTGAATTCTACATCCACTATGAGTTTGTCTATCAATTTTCTTGACATCAATCTAGCAGCCGCAAATCTTATCAATCCTTCAGTGAGATCTTTTAATTGAGCGCTGCCGCCTTCAAATGTTATTATCATGCTTGAGTATCTGAGCATTAGCCACATCTCTTGCTAGAGCTTGTAGATCTTCTATTTCAAATTTTATTTGTTCACTGCTTAAAGAACCAGGAGTGTCGTTGATCAACCTGGATATGTAAAGCGATTTTTCATACAATACTGCTGTTTTGTCCAGTATTTTATTGTATTGGTCTTTCATCATATGATAATAACACAAAATATGTTTGAAGTCAAACTATCTTATTTTCGGAAACAGTGCATCTGTGCAGAACAATTCCACATCTTGTTCATTCAAACCAAGACTTTTCATTACCCTTGGAGTGTGCGGATTTTGTTGCTGATTATGGCAATAATAGTTTTGAGCTGTAATTGTATCTTCGATTTTGGCAGTGTGATCATATTGTCCAATGCTGTCAAAATACACCTGTAGATTGTTGGTGGCCAGTTTCACTATGGCCTGTGCTTCTTCATTAGTTTTCACATTGCCTGCGGCTATCATGGCAGAGCTAAAAATGTTGCGGGCCCATTCCGGCAGTGTTCTAGCCTTGCTGGGCACATATTCACTGACTGCGTGTTTGTACCAGTCAATCATTGGATGATTTTCACCTCCTGAACTGCGACTGAAATCGTGAAAAGCACCAGTCATTTTATTTTCACCTGCTATCACATCAAATCCAAATATGGGACCATTGTTGTGCAGATGTGGAAACACACACACGTGCATCATCCAAAGTGCTTTGCTCTCTCTGGCATCTACCACATCTATGTGACAGCGTCTGCAATTTTCAGTTTGCCACACACGATTAATCCAACCATTCTGTGGTTGATTGAATCTGCTCATGCCGGGCTCTTCGATTTCTTTGCCTCTTTTGTTGAATTCATTGATAATGTTGTTCTGACAATCAATCAGCAACTCCCATATGAAACTCATTCTACTGACAATCCTTTCAGTTCACGCACTCTGTCTTGTAATGTGTCGATGGTGGTGTATATGTGACCAGTGTCATGTTCCTGCAGTAAAGTTTTGAGATGTGCTATTTCATCTTCCAACACTTTTACTTTGATCAAATTGCCAGGAAAATCTTTAAACTTTTTAGATCGTTTCTTCATTCAACATCTCTCTAAACAATTTTGTGGCAAACTCAAAACATTTCTTGGCTTCTTCCTGCATGTCATCGTTGATTCTGGATCGTATTACAGCTTTGGCATAATCAATGTTTTCAAAATCAAACATGTGTCCAGAACCTGGCACTTTTTTGCGTATCATTTGACCACCACTCAAATCACCCATGTGTCTCACATATACATGAGCCATCAGTGCCTGTTTGTCGTCTTTGATAGTTTTTAAATGTTGTATGTATTCTTTGATGCTGTCTTTCACATCAGGCAGTGTGTCATCTTTCCAAAGCTCTTTGAAATCTTCATAAATTTTAGGAGCTCTTCTCACATCTGGCATGTCATTGAATATGCCATGTGCCATGGCCATTGCTTCTAATAGGTCATATGCTTGATGTTGATTGAAAAGAAATGTGGCGTAAAGTTTGGGATCGATTTTACCGGAGAACATAACCTTGACGAATTTTTGACGTTCAGCATTTTTGTGATGCTCCCAGGTTAAGTCCTTTAGGCTCATTTTATTCCATTCTTACTTGTAAGGGATATCCTCTACTGCGACTTTCTTCCACAGCTTCTTTGGTTTTTTGTTCAGCAATTTCATAGCTGTATTCACCCACAATGCCTGATCCTTCAGTGTGTATTTTTAAGGTGATTTCTTTGGCAGTTTCTGCGGAGTGTTTGAAAATTTGTATTAATAATTGTACCACAAAGTCAACCGGAGTGACTTCGTCATTCAGCATGATTACTTTGACCATGTCTGGCTCAGTGACTATCTGTTCTACTTTTTCATCTAGTATAACGTTTGTCTTTGTGCTCATATGTGTATTTATGTGGAGTGTGTTGCCACACTCCACGCCTGATATTATAGTATATCGATGGTTCTGAGTTTTTTAGCCTCAGGTACTATCTTTTCCAGTGATATAGTTAAGAGACCATCCTTTAGCTCTGCGCTTTTGATTTCAATGTCATCAGCGATTGCAAATGATCTTTCAAAATATCTGCTGGCGATGCCCTTGTGCAGTATCTCACCATTGGAGTCTTTTGATTGTGTTTTTTCCATTTTCTTGGATTTCACAGTCAATTGACCTTCTTCCACAGTCACTTCAATGTCCTTCTTGTTGTAACCTGCAAGTGCCAATTCAATATTGAACTGATTTTTACCAGTCTTAACAATATTGTATGGTGGATAGTTCACAGTAGGAATTTCAAAATCCTGATCGAACATTCTTTCAAAATGATCGAAGAAATTGTCAAAGCCCACTGAAACGGGTCTTAGTTGGTTGAAGATAGTTAGTGCTCTATTGTTCATGTTTTTCTCCTTTTGTTTTAGCGAGTTGCTGTGCAATGCCTATAAAGCTCATTACACAGTGTCACAATCAAGTGACTATGTTAATATAATGCATCAGACTGCTTTTGTCAAGAGTTTTTGGTAAAATTGCTGTGAGAATTCTGCAGTATTTCTGTGTTGAAACTCATGGAAATTCTAGGCTTATCACTTTGATTGACCTGCACAAAATGTTTCAGCCAACTGGGAAATATCAACAGCAGTCCTGTTTGTGCTTGGTATGTGGCTTTGGTGCTGGTGAATTGATTGTATCTGTTTAGGTTTTCTGGTATGTAATACTGTGCATCATCATCACGATAGAATTCAATTGCACCCATGTTGTTATCAGGTATATCCACATAATACACTCCGCTCAATATGCTGTGCTGATGATTGTGTACCGTATTGTAATTGCCTTTCACATTCACATTGAACCAGTAATTGCATATCTTAATTGCTGGCAGTCCGGCCTGTTTGGAAGCATCCAACACTTGATTGTTCAACATCAATATCATGTGGGCCACTGTATCTGGTATGGCAGAATTAACAAGAAAATCTTCGCTCTGCCAACCTCCTTGATTGCTGCTGTGTTTGCCTTGATTGCGTGTTTGTTCCGCCAGCACAAAATCTTTCACAGCCAAATTATCTATGTTGGTCAGTGTGTCTTTCCATACAATTTGTGGAAACCAAAGATCAGCTTTGAGAGTCATGTTACTTTTTCTTAATCAGTTCAAACATGGGTTCACAATCAAAAATCCTATTTTTATTCAGCAACACATAAGGATCATTCACATCTGCAGTGAAATAATAGGTATGATTCAATGACAACAAATAGCCCAGCAACCATCTATCTTCTTTCATTCTATCTGCATTCAGCAGTATGCCATCCACTAGATTGGCCACCTGTATCAGCCAATCAGTTTTGATGTCAGCGGATTCATACAGATATAGATTGATATCATGATCCATTTGAATCACGTGTTTGTTGAAGTCTGTTTTGATTTGATCGTCAGGATACACCATCAATATTTTGTAATTGTTATTCAGCAGTAGATCAGGTGCTGTGATAATGTGTATTTGAGTCATTATGTATTAATTAGTGTGTTATTTTTGAATCTTTTGCCATAATGAGTCTTGACTCTGTTCCTCATTCTGCACATATTTGGATGCTATTTGGTTAGTTTGCGCACCTGTGTTTGATCCTCTTTTACTATGTAAGCCTTTTTTTTTTGATCTTCCTCCAAGGCCTGTTCTGCAGATTCTATCATCTGATTCCATTGTTCAATGGGCATGGGTGGAATATCTGTGTTTTCTGTCTCCCATGGCAGTTTGTTTGTTCTGCCGCTGACATAATTAAATCTTAATTTTTTAATGGTGTTCACAGGATTGGTTTGTTCACTTTTCCATTTATGCACAGCTTCCTTTTGATTTTTAAAATATTCCAAACGTGTTTTTAATTCTTCATTGTTGATCAATAACACTTCACCTTCGTCATTGTCTATTTGAGTTTCAGTGGGTTCCACTGTCACTTCCTGCACAGGCACAGCGGCTTTGTAGTTAGGAAACAACTCGCTGAATCTCAAACTCTTTGCAGTTTCTTGCACAGGGGCAGGTGGCACTGGGTCTGATAATGTGCTGTTATTACTATCAGTCAAGTCTTTTTTTTTGAAACTAAATCCTTTTAATTTGGTAACTAATGAACTCACTGGCTTGGTGCCGCTGTCAGGTTGTTTAGGTAACTCTTTGGGTATGCTGGCAGCGGGAGGTGCTCCTCTATCAGCAAAATGCTGACGAAAACTCTGTTGTGCTGCAATCAACAACAGCACTGCTAATGGGTCAAACACAAAGATTATCAACACAATCACCCATCGCACTGCTATGTCTGTGTTCACTTTGTCCACTAGGCCCAAGTCCACAAATAATTCCCCAATGTATTTGATGGGGCCTATCTCCGCGTCTATCTTGACCTGAGCGGTTTGCAGTGGTGCCCGCTGATTGATCAGCTGCTGTATCCTCTGCTGGCTGCGTGATATCTGTGCTTCTGCCTGAGCGTTGTTGCCCTGGTTGCTGGTGGTCAGTTGACGTATCTCCCTGTCTATGGCATCTCGCTCTTCCTTCTGTTTGTTCTTTAATTCTATACCCTTGGCCACTTTGTCGTTAAAGAATGTGCTGGTTGAACCTTGTGATGTGTAGGCCTCAACTTCTCGGTCCAGCTGCTTGATCTTGTCGCGCAACTGTGCTATCCGCTCACCGGATCCACCGCCCGAGCCGGAGTTTCGCTTGATGATCTCCTGCTGGCGTTCGATCACGTCCTGCTCGCTTTTGATCTGACTGTTGATTATGGCAATTTGTTGAGTGTTGTTGCTGGATGTGGCTCCTTGAGTCAAATGTGATTTGGATAAAAATCCAAAGATACCCATGCTGGTGATCACCATCAGTATGAAAACAGAGATGCTGAGATAGGTTTTCATAAAATTGCTGGCCACCTGCCAATTACGATACAACCAACTGGCAGCCACCAGTTTGGCAATTTCTAATGTGCCTCCCATGAACAGTATGGGCACTACAGCTCCGGTGAATATGGCCACCAAACCCACCACACTGAAATAGATGGCAGCCGCACTGAGTGCAAATGCAGTGAACAATGTAATCAAGCCCATGTACATGATAATCTATCCTTATAGGATATATTTATCTTGTGCTGTGCGTTATTTTGTAAAAATCCAGCTCTGTGTGGTGTTGCTTAAACAGGCAGTTTCACTAAAACTGCGTTGTTTGCCTTTATATATGATCTGACTTAGAATTACTCTGCAATAACCACTGCCTGTGGGATAACTGCTGACCACCTTCACATGACCCTGTGTGTTGTTTTTGCTGTTGTACCAACTGGTAACCACATCGTGATCTAAATTATTCAATGCAAAAAATATTGTCTCTCTCTGCGTAAGTTTATCCTCTTCAGGCAACATGTAATAGTGGAATCTTAGAAAATTCGTGATCACACTGGGGGTACTCAATTCACTATTGTACACAGTCTCTACTGAACTGTGAGATGATCTAGGTTCTACAGGAACCTGCACTGTGGGAGCCGTGGCGCAATGGCCCAGTAGTAAAAGACTACTTGCGATCGCGAACGATTTCCCAACTGCCATCAAATTTTTGACACACATAACCTTTTTTGTTTACCCAATTATCTGCCAGTTTAATTTCATACCAAAACTCTCTACAGCTCTTGGCAATGCCACTGTATTCTAAAAAGTCTTTGCGACCATCATCGCACACCATTTTTTCCACGGTGTCTTCGCTGATGATGTTGCCCTGTGGATCTTTCACAATCACTGTTTCTGTTTTGAGATTACAGTATTGATTGCTCCAAGGCCCACCCCCTAATGCTAACCCACTCCATAGGAGTGCTGCAGTTAGAACGGTGGCTGCTATAAGATAATCAAATCTAGGCACTGCTTACCTCGATTTTTCTAATAACTTATCTGAGGACTTTTCTAAATTGTTAGATTTAAAATTAAACAATTTATTTTGTTTGTCCTGTTCGTACTTCTTCAAAATAGCATCCACGTCTGACTTGGTGATTTTTATCAGCACAAAACTTCTGTAATTTGTAAGTTCTGGATTGTACACAGTCAACTTCTTGTCCACTGCATATGTTCTAAGAGCTGTGCTTTCTATCACGTTCACAATCAACTCCTGTGCTTCTACCTTGCCAATAGTTCTTTCTGCATTGCCAGTTTCATCCAGCTTGTAGGAAGTTCTATTGTTCATTTCACCCACCACACGGTCTACTACTTTGGCTTTGGCCTTGATCAGTGCTTTTTTGTATGACATTTCCATGTCTGGCGACACGTCACTGCCCACTGCATAGAACATACCTTCTTTGTTCCAAAACCAGCCTTCTGATCCTGTGTCTGCGTGTTGTAAGTACCACGCCGGCACTTGTTTTTCTGCTGTGTTTTCTGTTGGAATACCTACCATTCTGTTTGCACAGTTGGTCAATAGTGCCAAAGAAACAACAGCGGCCATTGTTAAGCCTTTCATTGAGCCTCCTTTGATGTTGTATGACTTTTCTATCATAACACGAGTATAAGTTCTGTGTGTGCAATAGTCAATCAAAAACTACAAAAAATAATCCGCATATACATTAGCATTTTGTGATATGGTTAACCAAAACTGAGCTGTTAATTAATAAAGTAAGCACTATTGAAAAAATTCTACAATTCTAAATATATGGATGAAAAAGAAATTGCAAGCCAAAGCACTGTGGAAAAGTGTGCGTAAAAATGCACCCAGAGTGCCTGATATCACTTGCCCTGCTATAGATGAAGTGATTAGGCGTTTGGATCAACTCAGCAGCACCACACAACGATTGACTGCCGCACAGTGTCGCACACTGACAAAACATCTGGAAAAATTACGCAGGCAAAATGAACGACTGCGTAGTTGTGGACACTACTGGCATGATGCTTGTAAATCACTGCTGGAAAAGATATTCAATAAACCTCTGCAATAACTGCTAATTTAACTTCCAAAATACATAAATACAACTATGCTAGAAAATCAAACAAAAACCACTACATTTGAAATGCAGTCTGAATCTCCCGAAGGCTCTAAAAAAGAAGACTGGATGCAGAAAAGATGGCGACCCATGATGGGATGGGTCTACATGATCACATGCACTACAGATTTCATACTGTTTCCCATCATGTGGGCAGCATTTCAAGCATCTTTAGGAAATCCTGTCACAGCATGGGAACCACTCACACTCAAAGGCGCAGGATTGTACCATGTGGCCATGGGTGCTGTGTTGGGACTCACTGCATTTGGTCGCACTCAAGAAAAACTGCAAGCCAACAGTGTAGCGACGATGCCCATGACCAGCAGTGTGCCTGTGCATAGACCACTAGCCAAGCAGGACACACCAGCGCTGTAGCATAGCAGTGTTGCAAAAAACAATAAGCTGACATAAAACTTTAACCAACAACTTATTAAATATATTGTATGAAATTTTTTTTAATTGTAACCATTTGTTTGTTTAACGAATGTGAAAACTTTCAAATAATCAAGACTTTTGACACCAAAATGGACTGTAGGACATACAGTGTCGAAGTGGTGGAAAAAATACAAAATGAACTGCCAGACAGTTCAGGGCGCACTTGGTGTGTGAATGAGCTTGAATTGAAAGCAATTAAAGAGAACTTGAATCTCAAAGACAAATCGTTTGAAGATATAACTATTTAATTTTTTTAATTTTGTATCTGTAAACAATCCAAGCAATTAAAATTCCCAAACCAAACAATAGTATCGCTTGTAGGATTGCAACCATTTAGTTGCGACGCATTTTAGATATTTCAATAGCGGATTCTTCATCCCACACAGGCACGAGATTGCTTTTGTGCATCAAACCAATACCTATCAATTTGCGTTCACCGCTGTAATGCTGTTCAGGTTTGCGTTTTGTTTCACCTGTGATGCGATCTGATGTGGGAGGCATCTTTTTCTTTGTGCTGTAATCCGGCATTTCCTGACCATAACCTTTGGGTATTTTTATATTGTCCAGTCCTTGACTTTTCAGCCATGCCTTGTGCTCACGTCTTGCTTGAGCCAGTTTTTTAGTGCGAGCTAATCTATGTTTAATTCTTTTGGCAATGTGTGTCATAATGTAGCCCATATCCTCTATTATAGTGTCTGTTAATATTTTTGTCAAGGCTCAAAAAAGCATAAATACTACTACAAAAAAACAACAAAGGATATATTATGTTTACAGTAATTATCACTTTAATCATAGGTATTGCTCTTGGCTACTTTGGCAAAGACCTTATCAATGGTTTGATTTCAAAAATCAAGAAGTAATGTACACTTGGCCTAAACAAAAGCAAGTGCTGTTGTTGAAAAAAGATTGGATCATCAATCCCAAACCACTTGTGTTAAAAAAGAAACTCAAAGGGCCCACAAATTAAACTGTTGGTCCTTTGGGCTACTTCTTCGCCACAGGCATATACTGTGTTAGATTGTCTTTGATCACATCTTTGATCTGTTGACGATAATAGGGATTCTGTGCCCATTTGTCCAATTCATCCACAATTTTAAAAACGTCTGGATTGACTTTTCTCATTTGAGCATTGCGTTCGAATCTAAATTTTTTATGCACATCTTTGTGATTCAGTATGTCAATCATGTCACGCACACTGGCACATTTGGTTTTGTATTTTTTTACTCCCCATTTGGCATCCAATTTCAAATAGGGCTTCATTTGAGGTTCGTTCAAATCCCAAGTTCGCACTCCAAACAGATTGTTGCCTTCCAAAGCAAACCTACTGCTGCCGTTGTCTGATTCTATCATCGCCATGGCAATAATGATGGCTTTGGGTATGTGTTGATCTCGATGCATGTCAAAATACACATAATCTATACAGCGATCCACAGATTGAATGAATGTGGTTTGATTGTAATAGTTGAAAGAGGGTTCAGCCAGTCCTAGACTGCGAGCGGTTTTGCGTAGATCCTCCAAAGGACCAGAGATAATGCTGTTTTGAGTCTTTGTGTTGGGATAGAATGTGCCCAACAAATATCCTATAATTACCAACAGTGATACTGCCCAGAACTGTTTTCTACTTTTGAACCATCGCCAAAATTTGTATGACCAAATTGTGACTTTTGTTTTCCAAGTCATTCTGTCATGATATGTGATTTTTTATTTTTTGTCAACTCTAGACTGTACCTTATTTCTGTGTGCATAAAATTGGTTCCATTCTTTGTGATCCAAAACCCAAGCTCTGTGGTGAAAATCGTCTATGTTTTTCATTACCAAATCTTTGGCCAACCGATGTGCTGTGTCAAAATCCATGGGTCCATAATGTTTCAATGTGTTTTGCCATATGCTTTGATAATTGTTGGGATCTTGATGACGCCCTTCTATCACATAATGCTTCATATGAAATATTTATGGATTTTTTTTGAGTGGGAGTTGCCTCCCACCCAGATTGTGTTCTGTTCCCAAGCACAATCACACTCGGAGTTAGCAGGCTTTTAGGCTGCCAATAATTCTGATCTAACCAATAGGTTAGAAGGAATTTTTAACTCTGCAACAAAAGGCGTTTTGCCATTTGTAAGTTGGACTGATTGACGGTCATGCCTCACCGACGAACTCCTTGAGTCTTTAGATTGCTGTCGAATCTTTTCACCCCCGTGTAGCACATCAGGTGTGTTACTCGCGAGTGAATTTGGTGGAGGTGCGGGCATCGAGCCCGGTCCAGACAATTTATTCCACTCCTATCAACGCTCGTATGATTATTTAAGCATTATTTTTTGTGTTTGTCAACCTTTAAAGTGTCATTCATGGCTAGGGCGCAGCATGAAGTTGTATGTGTGATTGTGCTAGATGATTCTTAGGTTGCCCGCAGCCTGTCTGCCCCTACTTTCAATCAATTCGTAGGACACTGATTGTCCTTCTTCTAGACTGGAAATTTGAGCACTCTTTAATGCTGTGGCGTGAACGAACACGTCTTTGCTGCCGTCTTCTGGCACTATGAAACCATAGCCTTTAGCAGCATTATACCACTTGATTTTACCGGTTAACATTTATACTTTTACTTATTATTTGTTTAGAGTGTTATTTAGTCAGAATAGATGAGATATAAGTGAAACTGTGGTCAATCAGCACGGATATGCTCCGTGCTGATCAGTAAAATTTAATTTTTACTTAATGAGTTCTTTTTTTCTTGGATTTCTTTTCTTCTTAATTTAGAAGATTTTGAAAGAATCCCTAGAGCTTTTCGCGCTCTTGCAGCCGCAGCTTTTACACCTTTGGTTTCAAAGGATTCATTCTCCAGCTTGTAAGATTCAAACGCTTGCACTATTTCTTCATGTGTAGGCATTATTGTTTTCTCCTTGTTGTTAATGATATCATAACGAATCGAACTGTGTTCAATTCTTTTTAATTATATCACTTGTTCAATCACAAATCAATAGTCAATGTTACCAATTTAATTGGGGTACATGCTGATGTATTGGTAAATTTCTTTCCAATTCTCACATCTTTTGACATCTTGGTGTTTGAAATCTTTGTTGTGTGGGTGCGAAAACAAAATACTCACCATGCCTTGCTGCACACCTGCCAAAGCATTTTTAGGTTTGTCTTCTATCCAAAAACTGCCTTTGGGCATCTGTGACAGTATTTCGTCCTTCTCGCTGCCAGTGTCTAAAAATATCACATTCCTAAACACATTGCCAAACTTGTCCTGTAGATTGTCCTGTCGTGCTTTGTGAGCCATAGGCTCCAGTGTAAGACTGGTGATCAATCTCATCTCATAGCCGTCATCATGTAACTTTTTCACATAAGTGCTGGCGCCATCAATGGGATCCAGATAACGAATGCCGGCACTTTCGTTGAATATTTGAATCAATAATTTTGCTTGTGCTTTTTCAATGTTGTAGTGTTGTTCAATGTCATAGCTGTTTTCTTTGACTTTTTGAAATCCTTGACGCAGCATCCACTGATCAAAAGCCTGTTCCCAAAGCAGCAGCACACCATCCACGTCACACAATATCATTCTTTTGTTCATTACAATGTCAATCCTGTGGTGCTTTGTATGTAGCTGGACGCTATGTCCTTGCTGGCCTTATCCACTGTGAGCACATGTTTTATCTGTAAATATATTTCCAGTCCAGAACCTGTGATGACCCAAGGAATCATTCCTATGCCGCTGCCTGAATTCACAAGGCACATGGGTTTGCGCATGCGTATTTCATGTTCGGTGATTTCAACGATTCTGCCTATCAGTTCCTCTTTGGATACCAATTTTACAGAATACACATCAGTTTCTGTGATGTCCTGCAGCATTTTTAACATATTATCGACCCCCTTCGTCAAAATATTTTTTCAGTTGATCATAACCACCTATAAGTTTGCCTCGCAGGATGATCTGTGGCACAGTTTTAGCAGAAGGAATCGCCTCCAATAATTGTTCTCTTGTGTAGCCTTGACCTATTATTTTTTCTTCAAATACTATTTCCTTTTTGATCAGCAATTTTTTTGCCATATCGCAGTATGGGCAAGTGATCTTACTCCATACAATGTTGGAATTATTCATGAGTATATTTAAACATATTAATGGTCGGAGTGGCTGGATTCGAACCAGCGACCTCCTGGACCCCATCCAGGCGCCCTACCAGGCTGGGCCACACCCCGACTATGGTGGGCACCGCAGGAATCGAACCTGCCACCCCGTGGATGTCGACCACGTGTTCTACCAATGAACTAGGTGCCCTGTTTTGGAGCGGGTGAAGGGAATTGAACCCACGACCTAATCGTTGGCAACGATTCGCTCTACCACTGAGCTACACCCGCAGTTCGATTTAATTATAATGTGTTGTGCTGTGATTGTCAAACGGTTTTTGGATTACAGTTTGAATTTTTTGAAGTCGTCCTTTTTGACATCCTGTTTGATACCACCTACTATGTAGGATTCTACTTCCGTTTCCTGTGGAGCCACCTGCATGCCTTTTGAACTCAACCAATGTTGAGTCCAAGGTAGAGGATTGTTTGTGGCTGAAGTCTCAAATTCAGAATCAAAACCCAAAGCCCTCAATCTTTTATTGGCAATGTGTTCCACATATTGTCCCAATAGTCTATCATTGAGTCCAATGATACTACCGTCTTTGAATAAATGTTTGGCCCATGCTTTTTCTTCTTCCACGCATTTTTTAAACATTTCTATCACAGTTTTGTCTTCCTGTTTGATAATTTTTAAAATATCTTTGTCGTCACCTTTTTGCCATGCCTTGATCACATGGGTGGTCAAATTCAAATGAGTGGCTTCATCACGTGCTATCAGTGAAAGTATCTTAGCAGATCCTTCCATCAGTTTTAATTCTCCAAAAGCAAAAGTACACGCAAAGGACACATAGAATCTTAATCCTTCCAATAGATTCACATTCACCATGGCCAAATACAGTTGTCTTTTTAGTTCTTCCGCACTGCCTTTGTTGTTCACAGTGAATTGCAATGCTAGTTCACCAAACTTGTCATAGTTTTCAGTGACTGACACTGCTCGTTTCAATATCTCCTTGTCATTGAGTATGGTATCGAAAACTTCTGATGGATCAGCATACACATTCTTCATGATGTGTGTGTAGGCTCTGGAGTGTATGGTTTCGAAAAAATCCCAAGTCACTATGCAGCCTTCCAATTCTGGACTTGAACAGTAAGGTAAAAAATTTAGACTGGGTCCACGACCTTGCACAGAATCCAACAATGTTTGATATTTTAAATTTGAAGTAAAAATATGTTTTTGTTCTGGTCGAAAATTTGCATAGTCTGATCTATCTTTTTGTAAACTGACTTCTTCTGGTCTCCAAAAATAACCCAACATGGTTTGATTAAGTTTGTCAAATTGCGGATATTTAAACACATCATATCTCTGCACAGATTGATCTTCACCAAAGAACATGGGTTCTTTACTCCAATCTACTTCGTTCCTATTGAATACTGTTTTCATAATTAAATATTATATTGTGCAGGCTTCACACTCTGTGTCACTGCCGCTTTTTACTTTAACATCTAAGCCGTTCAATGTCAAGTCTTCCGATTCTTCATTGTTATCATTAATTGGTAAACCGGAAGGTTGTACATCTACTTCTTCACCTTTAAAATCATAAGTGTTTTGATAATAAGATGTTTTCCAACCATATTTATACGCATTCAACATATCAGTGGCCATCACACTCAGTGGCACTTCGTTGTTTTCATAGTTGAGAGGATTATAACTCCAGTTGCCGGATATGGCCTGATCAAAGTATTTCTGCATCACTGACACTATCTTGATATAACCATCATTGTTGGGCATGTCCCACAGCATGGTATATGAATTTTTCAGTTTGGGAAATCCAGCGACCACTTGTTTCAACGGTCCTTTTTTACTTTTCTTAATGCTCAGCAGTGCTCTGGGTGGTTCTATACCGTTGGTGGCATTGCTGACCACTGAAGAACTTTCACTTGGCATCTGTGCGCTCAGTGTGCTGTGTCTCAATCCATACTTGCCAATGTCGCGTCTCAACTGTTCCCAATTCATTCTCTGTTTGGCAGGCACAATTTCATCCACTTCACGTTTGTAATGATCTATGGGCAACAGTCCTTCTGCATATTTGGTGCGATGATATCCATCACAGGCTCCACGCTCTTGTGCCAAATTATTGCTGGCTTTGAGCAGATAGAATTGAAATGCTTCTGTGAGTTTGTCCACGGCCTCCCAGGCTGCTTTATGATGATATTTCACATCTAATTTGGCCAGATAGTGTGCCAAACCAATATATCCTATGCCCAAACTGCGTCTCATCTTGGTGCTGATCTCTGCTGCTTTGACAGGATACTGTTGATAATCTATGATTTCTTCCAAAGCTCTCACGCTGAGATCACACAAATTTTCCAATTCACTGATTTCATTCAGCACACCCACGTTGATGGCACTCAGTATGCACAGTGCAATTTCACCCTCTGTGTCGTCTATGTGTTGAATGGGTTTAGTGGGTAATGTGATTTCTTGGCACAAATTACTCATGTTCACTTTGTCTTTGAAGGATGAATGTGTATTCACGTGATCTATGTTCATGATGTATATGCGTCCTGTTTCTGCTCTTTCCTTCAGTAAATCAAAAAATAATTCCTGTGCACCAATGGTTTTCTTTAATATTTTTTTATCTGCTTCATACTTTAGATACATTGCATCAAACTGATCTGTGCCAAATGCGTCATACAGTCCAGGCACTTCATGTGGTGAAAACAGTGTGATATCTTCATCGTTGATAAATCTTTCATAGAACAATTTGCTGATCTGTATGCTGTAGTCCATTCTTCTCACACGATTGTCATCTGTGCCTTTGTTGTTCTTCAGCACCAATATGTCCTGTATCTCCGAATGCCAGATGGGGAAATGCACAGTGGCATTGCCGCCTCTCACTCCATTCTGTGTGCAGCATCTCACAGTGCTTTCGAATTTTTTAAGGAATGGAATCACTCCTGTGTGTTGTACCTCACCACCTCTTATTTTTGAGTTGATGCCCCTGATCCTGCCAGCATTGATGCCAATGCCCGCGCGCCTCGCCACATAGAGACCAATAGCCATGTCGCTGCTGAAAATGCTAGGGAGAGTGTCATCGCTGTCAACAAGCACACAACTAGCAAACTGACGGATAGGAGTTCTAACGCCCGCCATGACAGGCGTTGGAATGTTAATCTTATGTGTTGAGATAGCGTCATAATATTTTTTAACATATTTCATTCTTTCTTTTTCTGGATAGTTCATAAACAAAGTGGCTGCAATCATCATGTACATGTCTTGTGGTGTCTCATACAACTGGCCCGAGCTCCTGTCCTGCACCAAATACTTGTCCACAATCTGTCTTAATCCTGCGTAGGTAAAGTCCAAGTCTCTGTCTCTGCGTATCCACGTGTTGAGTTTTTTGATTTCAGTTTTGTTGTATTTGTCTAAAATTGCTTTGTCATACACACCATGTCTCACATTTCTGATGATCAGTTTTGCAAGATGCAGATACTCATAATCTCCATGTGCTTGTTTGCGTAGATCATACAACAAAAGTCTTGCAGCCGCGTATTGATAATTAGGATTTTCTAAAGTGATAAGATCATTTGCACTTCTAATCAAAACATTCTGTATGTCTCTAGTGCTGATGCCATCATAAAATTGTATGTTGGCATTCATTTCTATTTGAGATGCTGATACTCCCGTCAATCCTTCACAAGCCTCCTCCACAACAAAATGCATCTTGTTGATATCAAGTGGTTCCAATGCGCCTGTGCGTTTTTTAACTTTGATTGTGGATGAATTCATTATGATTAGTAAGTAATTAAAAGTATATTTATCTTTTTTAAAGTTTATTGTGATTATAAGTAGAAATATAATTTTTGTCAAACTCTTTTTTTGTGTAAATGGTGGAGTTTTCCACAACACAGAATTGGTTTTCTACGCACATAATATAAAATGTTTTTGAATTTTGTTCACATTGTATCAATTCAAAACTTTTTTCACTGAAATTTTCTGTTAATTTGAGTGTGTGCCACATGTGAATCAATCTGTCCACTTCATTGTACTCATTTTTTTGAATCTGCAACCACGGTTGTATCCAACTGTTGCGATCAAAAAAGTTTGTTTTGGTGTATGTGAGTGGACATTGTTTGTAAATGTGCATGAGATCCTGCAGAGGTTGCACACTCACCTGCAGTTGATCACGCAGATGTCGCCAATAGTGCAGTCGTTGATAATAATCTCCGTGAAACAGTAGTGGTTTATGATTTGACCTGGATCTGGAAGAGTATGGTGGCTGTGTCATTTAGTGTGATGTCTTTAACTTTTACTAATAAAGTCTCCAAGTTTGCATCACCATTGATGTCTGTCAGTTGGGCTTGAAAGTCCAAATTGGTAGCATACACCACATCGCCCACATAATCATATGTGTCAGTTAAACTGGTGGTGTTGTTGTTCTTGTTCACAGCAATGTCCAATGTGCCTTTTCTCACTGCATTCACAAATGTGCTCTTGAAGAGATAGTTTATGATGTAGGTCTTGGTCACATTGGCTGGCAATCTAAATGAAGTCACAAAACCTACTGTGTAACCCACATTCACTTCAAAACTGTATGTGGTGGTGTTGTCCACAAATCCTTCTATTTCAGGCACATAAGGTGTGCTCGCTAGGAAACTAGATTCAGTGGCTAATTTTTTGGTGCGATCGAAATAATCGTTGAAAGATGAATTTTGTAAAGTTTCAAATTTAATGCAACTGTATGTGGCATTAGATTCTGTACCACCGTCATTGCCCACGCTGATAAAAGTGTTCAGTTCACTGTTGTTGCTTGTGCCTTTGCGTACCCAAATTCCATTGCGATTGATATCCGAAAATTCACATTGTAAAAAACTGTTGTTGATTGGTCCAGAAGCCTGACCTGGAGCACCTATGGTGGTATTTTCTCCAAACACTACTCCATAACGACAGTTGGCTATCACACAATTTGTGAAATGATTTTCTATAACATCAAAGTCTGAATGCACTGCTTGATCAAATCCATTTATTTTTATGCTGCGAAAACTGTTATTACCGCAGGTTACTAAAGTGCTGAGGGCATCCATCTTGATGGCAAAATTATCTACAAAACTGGCACTGTATGTCCAATCTCCTAAAATTTTAATATCTTCAAAACTACTGTCTGCACAGGAATAAAGATAGATGCCACAGTTGTCACCGTTGGTGGTCAGTGTCATGCCTTTCAAATGAATGTGTCTTGCTTGATTAAGAGTGGTTGTGGCAGCATCATTACCAGGAATGCCAGGAGTGCTGAGACCGTTCACAGTTTTAAAAATATCTGCATTGGCAGTCTGCACAAAGATTGTTTTGTCACTGCCATCACCTATCAGTGTGGTAAAGGGTGGCAGTTTGATTGAATTACTGATACGATATGTGCCGGCTGGTATGGTCAGATACACTCTGCTGCTGGCATTGCCCACTGTGCCTGGATTAATAAAAAGTTGATCTATGGCTCTCTGCAGTTCAACTGTGTCATCTGCTATGCCATCACCTGCCACGCCAAAAGCCTTCACACTCACATAGTCATCCAATCTTGCTTTCAAGGTACGCTGTATGGGTGTGCCTGAAGTGGCACCAGTTTGCACTAGATTTTCATTGCCATAGATGTATTCGCTGCTGAGTTCAAACAGATTATCATGTTCTGTGAGTATTTTTGTGTTGCCCACAGCAGGTGCGCCTTCTGACACAGAACCGTTGCCTATGAACAATGCTTGAGTGTCCACAGCCCATCCAAACTCACCGCCTGCCAATTGTGGCACGCCTGAGCCGGCACCGGCTTGACCTCTTCTTACCTGTATTCTTGAAATGGATACAATGGCCACTTTAAACTCCTTGTTATAACAAGTGTATTTATCGTGATGATATCAATTAATTTTGCTTGTTGTAGTAGTGTTCTACCCTGCGCCACCAACTGTCTGCATATTTTTTGTAGCTGATTGAATCTATTTCAAATTGTTTAAATTGCATGTCCCTGCTGCACATGAAAATGTAGCCATGTTGTATGTTGGTGTTGTAAACCTTGTTGTGTGCTTCTGCATAGGCTGCCAACTGCAAAAAATAGTCCTGTATCCATTCACGCAGTTTCATTTTGTTGGCCTGTTTGAAATCACAAATAGCAGGCGCACCATTGTAGCTGCAGATTATGTCTGTGGTGCCTGCATATATTTCCGGATAATAGAGACTGATTTCACTGCCCCAAATTTCATCCATGTGATCCACAGCATTGTTTTTTACTATGTGTGCCATGTCATAGGCCTGTTTGGCATAGGGATTGCTGCCAGCTTCGGGCCATACACCTGTGGTCACATATTTTTCTAAATATTTGTGCATTCGAGCTCCAATACCACTGGCTTCTTTGGTGATAAGATTGGCTTGTTCTTCTCCCACTCTAGCACGCCATTCTTTCAGATGTGTCTTGTCTTTGGTGCTGTCTAATATTGTGGTCACACTGGGCAAACTTTTACCATCTGGTGATACATAAAGTCTTTTGCCAGCCACTAGAGTGCGTTCAAGATTATGATATGCGTACCTATTGATTAGCAGAGACATTATTTGTTGTTGTCTTTTTCTTTTACAAAATTCGATAATTGAGTCAGTTCATCCAACATTTCATTTGCGCTGGGATAGTCTATAGGATGTGCAAAGTATGGATCCACAGTGCTGTTGGGATCATCCTCTGCCTCTATGTGTTGCACTTCTTTCACATAATATTTTATCATTTTTTCCACAGCGTTGCTCAAAGTTTGTTTGCTGCCGGCACAACCTGAACACGCTCCTGACATCTGCAGTTTCACTGTGTGACTGTTGATATCATAATCCAACAACACAATTTCACCACCATGTTGACCCACGCCTGGAGCTAGATATTGATCTATCACTGTCCTAATGTCGGACATTATTTCTTCTTTAGTTCTCACAGTCATAGCACAAGTATATGATTTATTTGAGTTTTTGTCAATCTATCTTTTGAGATGTGTTTTGGCAGCTTTGAGTGCCATCTGATCCACAGATGTTTTTTTGGCTTTGACCACTTTGTCTTTGACATCTTGTTTGTCAGTTTTCAGTGCTATGCCATTCTTATCAAAATTGCGAATCAATGATTTCACTGCGGCGTCACTGTCATATGCTGATTTCACAGCATCAAAATCATACTGTGTGCCACCCACATTGCTCATCAATTTGTTCAATGCGAGATAATTCACGTAGGCCATTTGATCACGACTGTTGGCAGTGTCAATAAAATTTTTCAGTACTTGAATTAGTTTGCTGTTGTCAGCCTCGATGATTAAACCTTTTTTTTTCCAAAAAACGGTTTGGACAACATTTCTGCTAGTCTGGGTGAGCGTCTCAAAATGGATTCTCTTTTTTTTCTGTCTGCAGGTTCTTCACCGCCTGTAGCTGGTTCACTGGCAGTGAAGTCATCTGCTGTATCTGGTTCTACTTCTGGTGCCACATCTTTTTCTAAATCTGCGATATCATCTGTGTTATCAGCACCCATAGTTTCTGGTGCTTGTTGTTCGCCTGTCAGCACGGCTACACCGTCTGTGAAAGTTTTTCTCGAGCTTTCAAGTTGAGCGTACAAGGCTTCTAGAGCCGGTTTCATGGTGTTGATGTATTGTTCTGATTTTTCTGAACCCATTGCGTTGCGTATTTGATCGCCTAATTCTAATATGACTTCTGTCTGCATGGATGCTGTGCTTTCCATCCAACCTGTTACTTTGTTAACAATTTCTTTTGCTGCCATTATGATGCTGGCTTCGTCTTCAGCACTTTCTTTCACTTCTTTTTTCTCTTTGTCAGCGACGGCTTTCTTCATAGGCTCTTTCTTGTTGCCATCTTTGTCCATGTCTAAAAAATCTGGCTTAGATTTCTTTTCTTCTAACTCTTGAATTCTTTTTTCAATCACTTGTAAAAATAATCTATTTTTTTGATACACGTCATTGCTGTTGATTGCGTCAAATGATGAATGACCTTCCAATGCTTTTAATGCTAGGCCAATTTTGTCTTTGGCTGCCTGCAGTTGTTCTGTGGTGAATGAGTCTAGATTGATGCGTGAGCCAAACATCTGAGCCACCCTATTGTTGATGTCTTCTGACTTTACAGTTTGATTTAAATCTTTAAATTGCATACATTTATTGCTTTGTAATTTATTTAGTCAAATATATAGTGATCCAGTTCACTCCTTAAAGTAAGCACATCCTCCCAAGCAATATCATAGCGTATGCGGGCACTGGCTCTACGCTGTTCATCATCTGTGCATTGTATGGTGTATTTAAAATGCACAGCATCATTGTATTTTTGCATGATTTCATCATCCAATTGCAGTATGCGGTGTGTTTCATTCATGCAGCCTTCTGCGTGATTTTTGGCAATGGCCACTGCAGCAGTTTTGCTGAAAGTGCAGGCCACCTGAGAGCCATTCAAAATATCAAACACCAAATAACCCCTGCGACTTTCACGCACCACCATGTGTTTTATTCTGATACTGTTGCCTTTCTGAATGGGCAAACACACCTTGTGTGTTTCACTGTCAATCAATTGTAGCAATTGTTTAGCAACTTGGGTTTTGATCATTGCGCACCACCAACGTTTGATTGTTTCTTACAATTTTAGTTACAACACTTTTGCGTATCATACCTTCAATTATGAACTGTTCTCGTTCACTGAAACTCTCTATAGGAGTAGGTTGTGTCAATTGAGACAGCAGAGCGGATTCTTCGTTGCTGACGTACACTTCAAAATCTGATATTAATTCGTTGATCTTCATCTATTTCATACCTCTCTGTATGAGATTATTGATCACAGGATCTAAATCTTTTTTCTTAATGGTCACTGTGCTGTCTTTGCCTTTGTCAGGTTTGGGATCAGTGATTTGCACTTTGTCAGAACCTATGGGTTTGACCATCATATTTTTTTCTTTGTTGGGACCCACAGGAATAGGCAGGGTACTGCCGGAAGTTTTGATGAGATTGTTTTGTGCTGTGCGACCGGTTCTCATGGCCATTTGTTTGGCTTGTGGAGAACGTATGGTGCCTTTGGGCATGATATTTTTAGGCATGGGTTCACCCTGTTTGATGCCTGGCCCAATTTTTTTCAAAACTGTTTGCAGATAGTTGTCTGGTGCTATTTCTTTTATCTTCATTATTTTATAGGTTTTCGTTTGCTGGGTCTAAAGCCTCCTAATTTTTGTCTACCTGAACCCACATTCAATCTTCTCAATCTGGCTGAAAATGTGGCACGTTTGGTTCTGCTGGCTTTCACTCTAGCAGCCTTGCCCCTTCTGCCCATGGTTCTCTTGAAGGCCACACTTCTTTTAAGATCTTTGGGTCTAGCACAGGTGGCTGGGTTGGACACTATTCTACCTTTGCGTATGCCTGATGTGCATCTGTATCTGCGTGTCAATTTGCCCGCACTGCGTCCCCACACATTGACCACTGATTCTGATACAATTTCTGATATTTTCATAGGTGCCCCTGTTATGCACTTATTTATGTATGGTGTGTGTTAACCTGGAAATTTGACCAACAGCACTATGATGGTGCTGACCAGTCCTGCCATTATGGTGCCTGTGGCACCTATGATCACTTTGATCATGTTCTGATTGCCGCTGGCAATCTCGTTGTGAATGCTTTCTACTTTTTCTTCAATCTTGGTGAGTCGATTATCCAGCTGTTCGTATCTGTGTTGACACAGATCCACATGTGCTTCTAAATTTTCTCTCTCTAATCTGCTCATCTTACTATCACTTCCATGTTTGTTTGTTATATTTTATCTTGGGAAGGGCCTAATTTACTGCCATTTTGAGCCTAATACAATTATTTATTATTGTACGATCGAAAATTATATTAAGTGTTTTTATAAAATACAATGTTTGTGTTGTCCTGATCTTTGGTAATAAACACATTGTTATTTATGTTGATACTTTCCTTCAACCCACCTATCATAGGCACCAAATTAAAGTCTTCCTGCAGCTGATCCACGGTGACTGCGTCAGTGCGTTCTGCCATGAACTCCACAAACCACACATGATGAGTGCCTTGATATCTCTTACCAAATCCCAAATCTGAAATGTTCTTGTGCAACTGCACGGGCCTACCCAAGGCGTTCACATTGCTTCTCAGCATGAGACACTGTTCAAACACATTGTAGTTGCTTTGCTGATCTATGGCACATCGATCATCACTCTTGTGACGATGCTGATCAGTTTTGGTTATGTCTATGAGTGTGTACACTTGGAACATGATGGATATTTAATGCTCATTAAAAAAGGGCGTCCAGTTTCCTGAACGCCCTTGACACATTCAAAATATTACTTGAATGTTAATTGATCAGCTACTTCTACTATTGTATCTGTGCCTACACCTGAGATAGTTTCGATGAGTGCGGCCAAAGAGGCAGCATTGTGTTGTGAATCGTCCACAACCAACGAAATCTTACCAAGCGCAGCAGATGGAGTAAAGTATGCTATAGCGTTTGTGTTTTTCACAATTAACTCTACTATTTGATCTGCTTCACCTGCAGCATCTCCATCTTCAACCTGTAAGTTCACTGCGGTGTTTGCACCATTGCTAGTTGATCTTACTGTTGCTTGATAGAAGCCGAGGTTGGCATTTTGAAACACAGTTCCTGTTACAAATTTATTCAGGAAACCGTTTACTTTTGTTACTGTTGCCATTGTTTTTCTCCTTTATCGTTAATGGCCAAATCCACGCTCAGTGGATTGGTTGTGAATATTTAGCGGTTTAGCACCAAAAATTCTCTAGATAGTTAATATTTTAATAGTTTGTGACAGGTTGGTAGGGTTCTTGATCCTTCATGTACACATCAACAAAAGTGGGCACATACTGTTTGATGTCCTGTAGATCCAGGAATCTTTTCAATCCTTTGCTGGTTTGTATGTCCTTGGTGAACTGCAATTTTACTGCAGGTTTGATTTTGTCTGAAGTGGCCAGCATTCTCAGTGCGTTGGCCTGTCTAGGATTCACCATGTGTTTGGCACCATCATCTGTGATCACATGAGTGATGGGTTTGGGATTGTTTTTGCTGTCCAACACCTTGCCCAATTGATTGAACATGGTATCTTGACGAAATTCTTTGTCTAGTCCTGCGTCAGGATCATCTGCTGGATCCATTATGCGTACATTTTGTGGAATGAAATCTTTGGCTTTTACCATACTATCTATTTAGTAAAAAATTAGCCCTTGTGAAGCCTGCTCTGTTCACCAACTTGATAGCACCCTGTGCTGTCTGTATCACATAGCCCTCACCACCTGGTTGATCGCCTGTGGTGGCAGTGACATCTGCTGCTTGTGAATCCAATTGTCCTATCACATTGTTTTTGGCTGCCTGCAGAGCATTCCATATGTTCCACAGTGCTGTGAAACCTGCAGCATACTGTTTGATGTATTCCAATATCTTGGCTTGCTTGTTGCGTGACACAGCACTGTTGCTGAGCCATTTGGCAAAATCCTGCCCCACATTTTTCATGCCGGTGATCACCTTGCTGTTCACATAGGTGTACAATATGTTGGAAAAATCTGTGACTTTCATAGCACTCAGTTTGTTTTGATCCAGCAGTGTGTCCACAGCCAATGCTTGAGTGTTGATTTGAGATTTGATAGTATCCAGCACAGTGGTATCCAGTTCCACTGCCTTGCTCACAGTGACAGGTGGCAAGATTAATAGGTCATTGCCTTTGATTTCTATCTTATCAGGCATTGCCTGTGTGGCACCCTGTTCGTTGAACAATCTGTGCACCACCACTCCCACTTGACTTCTGCCTATGCGTTTGCCCAAATCACTGTCCTTGGCCACACTGTAGGTGACCACATTGGGTTTGAACACATATCTATCTTGAATCAACTGTGGTGTTTGAAAATATAAAATATCTGCTTGATAGTAACCTTCCAAGTCTTCAGGCACAGCAGCCTGCAGCACAGGATATATGTTTTTCATCTTGGCTGCAAATTGTTTGTAGGAATCCAGTTTCTTTGGATCTTTGGCTCGAGCCATTATCATAGCTTCCAAATCTTCTGGACTGGTGCTTCTGCCATCATAGCCTTTGGCCACAAAACCTGATTTGTCAGTGAATATAAATTCTCCGTTGGGATCACGACCAAACACCACTCCCACTGCACCATCCCATTTGATAGTGATATTTTTCATATTCTTGTTGATGTTGTACAGTGCTTCTAAAGCCTGTTTGGCTCCTCTACTGCCTTCCCAGATCACAAAATCTTCCAAGTGCTGTATGCGTGCTGCTTCCAATATGATATTGACTCTGCCTCTGATCGGTTTGATTTCTATCAGCTTCATTGAGATTTT
>Ga0194127_10000432_pt1 | contig 66572 bp, 70 predicted proteins | sample TA2KigC100mmetaG_FD_148624 | JGI IMG/M metagenome (GOLD analysis project Ga0194127, IMG submission 148624) | Freshwater microbial communities from Lake Tanganyika, Tanzania - TA2015036 Kigoma Deep Cast 100m | ecosystem: Environmental > Aquatic > Freshwater > Lake | place: Tanzania: Lake... | reverse complement strand
ACGTCCGCCTCGCCAACGGCCGCCCCAGCAGCCGGATCCGCACCCCAGGCCGCTGAGGCCGCTTCAGCCGCCATGCCGCAGCGGGTGAACGGTGGTTACGCCCTGATGGACAGCCTGCGCCGCCACGGCGTGCGCCACATCTTCGGCTACCCCGGCGGCGCGATCCTGCCGATCTACGACGAGCTGCACAAGGCGGAATCCCGCGGCTGGCTCCAGCACATCCTGGTGCGCCATGAGCAGGGGGGCACCCACGCCGCCGACGCCTACGCCCGCGCCACCGGCCAGGTGGGGGTGTGCTTCGGCACCTCAGGCCCCGGCGCCACCAACCTGGTGACCGGCATCGCCACCGCCCACATGGACTCGGTGCCCATGGTGGTGATCACCGGGCAGGTGCCCCGGGCCGCCATCGGCACCGACGCCTTCCAGGAAACCGACATCTTCGGCATCACCCTGCCGATCGTGAAGCACTCCTGGGTGGTGCGCGACCCGCGAGACATCGGCCGCATCGTGGCCGAGGCCTTCCTGATCGCCGCCAGCGGCCGGCCCGGCCCGGTGCTGATCGACGTGCCCAAGGATGTGGGCGTTGAGGAATTCGACTACATCCCGGTGGAGCCCGGCAGCTCCGTGCCCGCCGGCTTCAAGCCCTCCCCCCAGCCCGATGCCGCCGCCATCGAGGTCTGCCTGGCCCTGATCCGCCAGGCCCGGCGGCCCCTGCTCTACGTGGGCGGCGGTGCCATCAGCAGCGGCGCCCACGGGCTGGTGCACCAGCTGGCGGAGCGTTTCCAGCTGCCGGTGACCACCACCCTGATGGGCAAGGGGGCCTTCGATGAGCAGCACCCGCTGGCGGTGGGCATGCTCGGCATGCACGGCACCGCCTACGCCAACTTCGCCGTCACCGAGTGCGATCTGCTGATCGCCGCCGGCGCCCGCTTCGACGACCGCGTCACCGGCCGACTGGATGGCTTCGCCCCCCGGGCCCAGGTGATCCACATCGACATCGATGCGGCGGAAGTGGGCAAAACCCGCCTGCCGGATGTGGCGGTGGTGGCCGATGTGCACCAGGCCCTCGAGAGCCTGCTGGCCGCCAGCGCCGGCGAAGGGGCCGAGGGCCGCACCGAAGCCTGGCTGGAGCGGATCGACACCTGGAAGCGCAACTACCCCCTGGTGGTACCGGCGCCGGAGGGGGAGATCGCCCCCCAGGAGGTGGTGGCCCTGCTGCAGGAGCTCGCCCCCTCCGCCTACGTGACCACCGACGTGGGGCAGCACCAGATGTGGGCCGCCCAGTTCCTGCACACGGGCCCCCGTCGCTGGATCAGCTCCGCTGGCCTGGGCACCATGGGCTACGGCATGCCCGCCGCCATGGGGGTGCAAACGGCCTTCCCAGAGGCGCAGGTGATCTGCGTGGCCGGCGACGCCAGCATCCTGATGAACATCCAGGAGCTGGGCACCCTCAGCCAGTACCACCTGCCCGTGAAGGTGGTGGTGCTTAACAACGGCTGGCAGGGCATGGTGCGCCAGTGGCAGGAGAGCTTCTACAGCGAGCGCTATTCCGCCTCCGAAATGACCGGCGGCATGCCCGATTTCCCTGCCCTGGCGGAGGCCTTCGGGGTGAAGGGTGTGCGCATCAGCGAGCGCGGCAGCCTGCGGCAGCAGCTGGCCGAGGCCCTGCAGCACAGCGGCCCCGCCTTCATCGAGGTGGTGGTGCGCCGCAATGAGAACTGCTACCCGATGGTCCCGCCGGGGGCCAGCAATGCCCAGATGGTGGGCCTGCCCTCCCACCCGGAGCTGGCGATCGACACCAGCCGCGAGTGCCACAACTGCCACCACACCACCGACAGCAGCAGCCTCTACTGCCCCCATTGCGGCTCCAAGCTTTGAGGCGCCAGCTGGCGGCCCTGGCCCTGCTGCTGGTGTGGGGCCTGGCCCTGCTGCTGCAGCCCGTGGCGGCGCAGGCGGCGGAGGTGCTGCAGGTGCGCAGCGGCACCCTGCTGCAGGTGGGCGACCACAACCGCACCTACACCGTGGAGCTGGCCTGCCTCGACATCCCGGCGGGGGGTGATGCCGCCGCCGCCGAGCGGCTGCGCCAGGAGCTGCCGCGCCGCACCCGGGTGAACCTGCGGCCCCTCGGCAACCACGGGGGCACCCTGGTGGCCCGGGTGCAACCGCTGCAGGGGGGCTCCCCCGGCGGCGACCTCTCCGAGGGGCTGATCGCCGCCGGGCTGGCCAGCCCCAGCGCCGACTGTGCCTAGCCACGAGCCATGAGCCTCAACCGCACCGCCCGCGGCATCGTGCTGGTGCCGAGCCTGTTGCTGGGGGGCGCCTTCCTGGCGGCCGCCGCCTGGGGCGGTGAGGGGGCCGCCGGCGATAACCGGCCCCTGGCCCTGGGGATCGGCGCGGTGCTGATGGGGGCCGGGCTGCTCACCCAGCTGCTGCCGGTGGCCCGGCCCGAGGCTGATGGCGAACCCGCCGGCGAAGCCGAGGGGCCCGAGCCCTAGGGCTTGGCCGGGGCGGCGGGCTGGGCCTTGGCCTGACTCTCCTTCACCAGGCGGAAGTACTCCGGGGTGGGGAAGATCACGAAGCTGTCCTTCGGGGTCTTGATGATCTCCTGGAGCACCACCGAGAGGTCAGCCACCTGGGGCTTCAGCTTGGGGCGCTCCGCCTCGGGCACCTGGCTGAGGGCCCGCTGCAGTTCGCCGTAGCCCAGAAAGAACACGCCCCGGGGCCCCTCGGGGGTGTTGAGGGTGAGGAACGGCCGCGTGAAGAACACCGGCACGCTCAGGCCCTCCTGGATCTGCTTCTCGGTGAGCCCCTCGGCCTTGAGCAGGGTCACCGCCTGCTGGCGGTCGCTGTCGCTCACCATCACCGGCGCCACCAGGGGCTTGCTCTTGTCCTTGAGCTGCTTGTTGAGCTCAACGACCCGGTCGTTCATCACGTTGAGCGGCACGGGCGTGACCACCGCCTTCACGGTGGGGTTGGTCTTGTTGAGGGCCGCCAGCTCGCGGTTGGCCTGGCTGCTGTCGAGGTAGAGGGGCAGCACCAGGGCCTTCTCCCGCGGGATCGGCAGCGGCACCCCCTTGGGGTCGGTGATCACAAACACCGGCACCACCTGCAGTTTTTTGTAGGCCTCAGCCTCGGGAATGGCCCGGGCCGCCGGCGGAGCCAGGGCGGGGGCCATCACCCCGGCAGCCACCCCACAGGCCAGCCCCAGCTGCAGCATCCGGGCGCGAACAGAACGCCCCTGGCCCAGGGGCCGGATGGCGGCGGGGGAGGGCATGCGACCAACTGTGGAAAGGGCGAGCCTAGGCAGGGAAATGCTCCTAGCTTTCGGCCGCTGGACGGTGCCGGCCATGACCACTGCAGAACAGGCCCCCGCCGCCCCACGGCCCCTGCTGCGGGCCCTGGCCTCGCCGCCGCAGCTGCTGGCCGGCCACCGGCGCCTGCTGGGGGGCCTGGCCGTGGCGGCCGCCCTGCTGGGCACCCAGACCCTCGCCGCCAGCACCCCCCTGCGCAGCGACGTGCGCCTGCTGCTCCCCAGCGAGGGGCTGCTGGCGGGCCTGGGGGATGGACTGCGCCGCGGCTATGGCCTGGCCATGGAGCAGAGCGCCATCTGCGGCCTCACACCCCCCAGCCTGCAGCTGGGTTGGCTGCCCCCCGGGGCCGATCCCGGCCCCCCGCTGCGGGCCGCCGGCCGCAGTGCCCTGCTGGTGGCGCCGCCGGCGGCGCCACTGGAGCCCTACGGCCTGCTGGCGGATCAGCAGCGGCTCACGGTGCTGCTGCCCCTGCAGCGGGGCCGCTCCCTGGAGGGGCTGCCGCAGCTGCGGGGCTCCGATCGCCTCTGGCCCCTGGTGCCGGGCCGCAGCCTGGAGGTGGACCGCCTGGCCCAGGCCCTGCTGGCGGATCGCATCCAACGGGTGATGGTGGTGCGCGACCGCACCGCCGAGAGCCAGGCCCTCAGTGCCCGCTTCGAGGCCAGCTTCGCCAACGGCAATGGCCAGGTGATCGGCCCCACCGCCGCACCGATGGCCCTCGATGGCGAGGACAGCGCCGCCCTGGGCCAGCTGGTGACCGATGTGGAGTGGTACCGGCCTCCGGCCCTGGTGGTGCTCACCAGCCCGGGCTCGCCCCTGGAGCGGGCCATCCGGGGGGCCCGCTGGCCCGAAACCACCCTGCTGGCCTGGCCCTTCCCCGTGACGGCCGCCATGGCCCAGAGGCAGATCGGCGTGGATCCCCTCAGCCGCGGCCCGGGCTGGACGGCCTTCGCCCGCAGCTTTGAGCGGCGCTGGGGCTACCGGCCGGGCCCCGTGGAGGGGGCCGGCTACGACACCGGCCTGATGGCCGCCCTGGCCTCGGTGACCGCCCAGGGGCAGCCGGGCTGGGGCCTCGACTGGTTCAGCGCCAATGCCAAACCCCAACCCCTCTGCCGCGCCCTGAAGCTGCGCCGCCAGGGGGTGGCGGTGCGCCCCATGGGGGCCAGCAGCCGCCTCGACCTCAGCCCCGGCGTGCCCCCCACGGCCAACCTGCAGCTCAGCCGCCGATGATGCCCCCTGGCGGATCCGAAGGCCGTTGGCGCTGCGACTGCATCAACTGAAGCTGCCGCTGGAGCACGACGAGGCGGCCCTGGGGGAGGCCATCTGCCGGCGGCTGAAGCTGCAACCCCAGCAGCTGCTGGGCCACCGGGTGGTGAAACGCAGCGTGGATGCCCGCCGGCGCCAGGCGATTCAGCTCACCTACAGCGTGGAGCTGGAGCTGGAAGCGCAGCTGGAGCAGCGGCTGCTGCGGCGCTTCCACAACGACAGCCAGCTGCAGCCCGCCCCGAACGAGTGCTACACGCCGGTGACCCAGGCCGATGGGGCCATCGAGCGGGGGCTGCGCGACGGCACGATCCCGCGGCCGGTGGTGGTGGGGGCGGGCCCCTGCGGCTATTTCGCCGCCCTGCTGCTGGCCCAGATGGGGCTGCGGCCCCTACTGCTGGAGCGGGGCCAGCCGGTGAAACAGCGCAGCGCCGACACCTTCGGCTTCTGGCGCCGCCAGACCCCCTTCAACCCGGAATCCAACGCCCAGTTCGGCGAAGGCGGCGCCGGCACCTTCTCCGACGGCAAGCTCTACAGCCAGGTGAGCGACCCGCGCCACCTGGGGCGCAAGGTGCTGGAGGAGCTGGTGCAAGCCGGCGCCAATCCGGAGATCCTGGTGCTGCACCGTCCCCACATCGGCACCTTCAAGCTGGCCACGGTGGTGCGGGGGCTGCGGGCCCAGATCGAGGCCCTGGGCGGCGAGATCCGTTTCCAGAGCCGCGTCGAGCAGCTGGAGCTGGAGCCCGGCAGCCGCGCCGTGCGGGCTGTGTATCTGGCGGATGGCAGCAGGATCGCCGCCCAACAGGTGGTGCTGGCGGTGGGCCACAGCGCCCGCGACAGCTTCGCGATGTTGCAGCGGCTGGGGGTGGCCATGGAGCGCAAGCCCTTCTCCATCGGGGTGCGGATCGAACACCCCCAGGCCCTGATCGACGCGGCCCGTTGGGGGGCCTGCGCCGGCCATCCGCGGCTGGGGGCCGCCGAATACAAGCTGGTGCACCACGCCGCCAACGGCCGCTGCGTCTACAGCTTCTGCATGTGCCCCGGCGGCCTGGTGGTGGGGGCCACCTCCGAGCCGGGGCGGGTGGTGACCAACGGCATGAGCCAGCACTCCCGCAATGAGCGCAACGCCAACAGCGGCATCGTGGTGGGCATCGATCCGGAGGATGTGGAGCCCTACGGCGAGGGGCCCGGCGATCCCCTGGCGGGGGTGGCCTTCCAACGCCACTGGGAGCAGCGGGCCTTCGAGCTGGGGGGCGGCAGCTACGCCGCCCCCGGCCAGACCCTGGCGGATTTCCTGGCGGGGCGCCCCAGCACGGCGGCAGGGGCGGTGACGCCCTCCTACAACCCGGGGGTCACCTTCACCGACCTGAGCCCCGCCCTGCCGGACTACGTGGTGGAGGCCCTGCGGGAGGCCCTGCCGGCCTTCAACCGCAGCATCCCCGGCTATGCCATGGACGATGCCGTGCTCACCGGCGTGGAGACCCGCACCTCATCGCCGTTACGCCTGCCCCGGGGCGAGCAGCTGGAGAGCAGCAACACCCCCGGCTTGTATCCCGCCGGCGAGGGGGCCGGCTACGCCGGCGGCATCCTCTCGGCGGCCATCGATGGCATCCGCGTGGCGGAGGCCGTGGCCCTCACTCTTCGTCGTCGCTGGCGCCCAGGGGAGCCAGGCGAATCTGTTTGCGGCCCAGCTTGATTTCGAACTCGTCGCCCGGCTTGAGATCGAGCATGGCGGTGTAGGCCTTGCCCACCATCAGATTGCCGTTGAACTGCACTTTGGTGGTGAAGCTTAACTTGCGACCGCCCTTGCCCATGCGCGAGGAACCGGTGCCCAGCTCCACCCCCTTAGCGTTCAGCAGGGCCTCGTAAAAGGCTGTGAAATTGAGACGCTCGCTGCCGTCCTTCTTGGTGGACACGTACCCGCAAGCGCGCACCACATCGGACTTGCTGACATCCCCAAGCTCCTTGACCTTGGCAAGCAAATCGGCTCCGGTGAGCATCTGAGGCGTCCTATGCAACAACTGCATCCTCCCATTGGAGGGCAAACACTGCAAGGGCAATCGCAGCAGCTTGTTGCCAATCAGTGGGGCGATCTAGCCCTCGCAAGCATCGCGATCCGGATCCAGTTGTTGCGACACGATGCCGCTCCATTGCACCGCCTTCTGTTGATCACGGCGCCAGGAATGGAACAGCAACGGCTCCTCCACCGTGCACAGCGGGCAGCTGCTGAGCTGGGAGGCCCGTAGGCCCGCCTCCAGCAACTGCCAGCGCTGGGCCGCACGGATGTCGAGCCGCACATGGGTCGCCAACCCCTCGACATCGGGCAAAACGGCCCCGGCCTCTTCCAAGGCGGCCATGCTTCCCCCCGGGGTCGCCACGGCCACCTGCTCGGCCACCCCGCGCTCCACCTGGTAGTGCACCCCGCCCACGGCGGGGCCCAGGGCCACCAACAGGTCGCCCCGACGGCACCCCACCGCCTCCAGACGCTCGATCGCCCGCAGCACGATGCCTCCGGTCACCCCACGCCAGCCCGCATGGCAGGCCGCCACCCGGCCGCTCACCGGATCCGCCAGCAGCACGGGGGTGCAGTCGGCGCCACACACCCACAGGCTCTGGCCACCGGCATCGCTCACCAGGCCATCGGCCTCCGGCCAGGGCTCGGCGCTGGCCTCGGAGGCCGGCAGCACCCGGGCGCTGTGCACCTGTTGGGGGCGATGCACGCTCACGCCGGCGCTCACGTAACCCGCCAGCACCTCCGGCCCCCGCCCCTGCCACTGGCGGGTGAAGAAGCCGTGCTCGAAATCGATCAGCAGATCGGCCTGCAGGTAATAGCCGCCGTAGCAGCCAATCCAGGTCCAGCCCTCCAGGGCATTGAAGCCCGCATCGGGGCGGTCAAAGGGGGGATCAACCGCCTCAGCCATCGGGCAGATCCCGCAGGATCCAGAAGCCATCGAAGCCCGGCTGCTGCTCGCTGCTCTGCACCGCCAGGAACTGCAACCCGGCCGCCTGCTGGCGCGCCGCCTGGAAGGCCTCCGCAGCGGCGGCCGCCTCCTCGGCCTCGAGGTTGCCCAGCAGCCAGCGGTCCTCCAGGCCCGCCTCCAGCACCAGCTGGCCGCCGCTCACCTCCAGGCGCACCGGCTCCAGGCCGGCGATCCAGCCGGCGATCGCCAGGGAACGGCTGGCGCTGAACAGCCGCAGGCCGCTCACCATCAGCTCGGAATCCAGGGGCTCCCCCCCGGGGCCGGCGGGCAGGGGCAACAGGCCCGGGAAGCTCACCTCCCAATCCACCGCCTCCCGCAGGGCCGCCAGGGGCAGTGAGGCCCAGCTCCAGGAATCGCCGCGGGCCGCCTCCGGCAGGGGCACCGCCAGGGGCTGGATCGGCTGGGGGGGCGGGGCCAGGGGGCCGGCCATGTAGCCCTCCTCCGCCGGATACACCGTGGCCTGGCGCTCCTGCAGCCACTCCACCAGGGCGTAGCAGCGGCGGCTGGGCACCAGCTCAAAGCCGAGGGTTTCGGCGGCCCGCTGCACCATGGTGCGCATCGAGGCGCGCCAGCAGCGCAGCTTGCGGGGCGGGGCGAAGCCCTGCTCCGCCGCCGCCGCCAGGGCCTGCTCCAGGGCCTCGCGCAGCCACTGGGAGTTGACGCTGGCGGCGGGGCAGTTGAGGGCCCAGCGGAACTGCGGCCCCGGCCGCTCCGCCAGGGGGGTGCTGCAGATCAGCAGATCCCAGCGCTTCTTGCCATCGGCCTCGAGGATCGGCCGCGAGTAGTAATCGAGTTCCCAGTCGGCCTGGATCGGGGTGGCGGACGCCACCCTGGCGGGCTCGGTGGCCTGACTCATCCGGCGGACTGTTCCTGCTGGCGCAGCACGCTACGCGCTCTGTTGGCCCGATCGGCGGCCTCCGCCATGACGCGGTCGCGGTCGATCAACAGTTCCCCGGGCTGCCCCTCCAGCAGGGCGGTGTTGAGGGCGATGCGGCCCCGGCCCGGATCCAGCTCGGTGATCAGCGCCTTGACCCGATCCCCCTGGCCGAACACCTCCCGCAGGTCCCGCAGCTGGCCGCCGGTGAGGGCGGATTGGTGCAGCAGGCCACTGATGCCCCCCAGGTCGATGAACAGGCCGTAGGGCTTGATCGACACCACCTGGCCCTCCACCAGCTGGCCCACCTCCAGGTTCTGGAACAGGGCGGCGGTGGCGGCCTTCTTCTCCGACAACACCAGCTTGCGGGTTTCAGGGTTCACCTCCAGGAAGGCCACGCCCAGGGTCTTGCCCACCAGCGCCTCGTGGTTTTCCCCCTCCTGCAGCTGCGAGCGGGGAATGAAGCCCCGCAGCCCCTCCACGTCGCAGGTGACGCCGCCGCGGTTGAAGCCGTTCACCTTCACCTGCAACACCTTGCCCTCCTTCTCGAGGGCGCGCACCTTCTCCCAGCTCTGGCGCAGGGCCAGGGCGCGGGCGCTCACGGTCACCATGCCGTCGGCGTTCTGCTCGCGGGTGACCAGCACCTCCACCTGCAGGCCTTTGGGGAAGCGCTCCTTGAGGTTGGTGATCACCCCCAGGCCGCACTCCTTCTTGGGCATGAACCCGGGGGCCTTGCCGCCGATGTCCACATACACCCCATCACTCTCCAGGCCGATCACGGTGCCGCTGGCCACCTCGCCGGTGGTGCCCACGAATTCCTGCTCATCGAGGGCGGCCAGGAAGGCCTCCTCATCAAAATCAAACTCATCCACGGTGCGGGCCGGGGCGGCTGCGGCGGCGCTGGCCTGGGGGGCCTGGCGGCGCTGGCGGCGCTCATCGGGGCCCAGCAGGTCGGCCATGCTCAGGCCTTCGAAACCGCTGAGGTCGAACAGCTCGTCGTCTCCCACGGGGCCGGCGGCGGCCGCCGGGGCGGTGGGCCGCTGCGGGGCGATCGGGGCCTCACCGCGGGCGGCGCGGGCGGCGTTCTCCAGTTCGGCGGCGCGGGCATTGGCCGCCTCGGCGGCGGCACGGGCCTCAGCGGCCTCCCGCTCCAGGCGCAGCTGCTCCTCCTTCTTGGTGAGCTGCAGCACCTGGGGGGGCTTGCGCAGCGGCGCCGCAGCGGCGCTCGGGCGCGGCGGCACCGGCGGCTGGGGCCGTGGGGAGGGGGCTTGCTGGCCGGCCGGGGACGGGGTTTGCGGGTTGCCGGAACCGGCCATGGCCAACGCGGAGATGCACAGCCGCACACTGTAAGGAGGCCCCCACGACAACTCCGGAGCGCAGCCATGGCAGCAAGCCCCGCCGGCCAGACCCCAAGGCGCCTGGAGCAGTTGAGCTGGCCCCAGCTGCAGGCGGCGGCCCAGCGGCCCGGCAGCACGGTGGTGTGGCCCTTCGGGGCCTTCGAGCAGCACGGGCCCCACCTGCCCCTGGGCACTGACGGCCTGTTCGCCGATCGCCTGCTGGATGCGGTGCTGGCGGAGCTGGAGGGGGAGCTGCCGATCTGGCGGCTGCCCCTGCAGAGCTTCGGCTTCTCGCCGGAGCACGGCGCCTTCCCCGGCACCCTCAGCCTGCCGGCGGAGTCGCTGCTGCAGCTGGTGGAGAGCGTGGGGCGTCAGCTGGCGGCCGCTGGCTTCCAGCGGCTGGTGCTGTTCAACGGCCACGGCGGCCAGATCGCCCTGCTGCAGGTGGCGGCCCGCCAGCTGCGGGCGCTGGAGCCCCGCCTGGCGGTGCTGCCCTGTTTCCTCTGGAGCGGCCCGCCGGGGCTGATGGAGCTGCTGCCGGAGCCGGAACGCAGCCAGGGCCTGCACGCGGGCCTGGCGGAAACCAGCCTGATGCTGCAGCTGGCGCCGGAGCAGGTGGGGCCGCAGCGGCCCGTGGATGGCCTGGTGCCCCAGGCGCCCCCGCCGGGCTGGAGCCTGGAGGGGGCCGTGCCCTGCGCCTGGCTCACCCACGACCTCTCCGCCTGCGGGGTGGTGGGGGATGCCCGCGGGGCCAACCCGGAGCTGGGGGCCCAGCTGCAGCGGCGGCTGGTGCAGGGGTGGCGCCAACTGCTGGAGGAGCTGCTGCGGAGCGCTTGGCCACCGCACCAGGGTTGGAAACCCCAACCGTGACGCCCAGACCTCAATTTCGGACGGTTAAAGTCGACACCAGATCTGCGGCAGTTGAACGGTATGGCGACCCTGGAAGCGGCCCACTCGAGCGCGGTGGCCAGCAGCCCTGAGGGCCTGCCCGACTTCAGCAGCGCCGCCTACAAGGACGCTTACAGCCGCATCAACGCCATCGTGATCGAGGGCGAGCAGGAGGCCCACGACAACTACATGGCCATCGGCACCCTGTTGCCCGCCCAGGCCGAAGAGCTGGCCAAGCTGGCCCGCATGGAGCTGAAGCACATGAAGGGCTTCACCGCCTGCGCCAAGAACCTCGAGGTGGAGGCCGACATGCCCTTCGCCAAGACCTTCTTCGCCCCCCTGCACGGCAACTTCCAAACCGCGCTGGCGGCCGGCAAGATCACCACCTGCCTGCTGATCCAGGCGATCCTGATCGAAGCCTTCGCCATCTCGGCGTATCACATCTATATCCCCGTTGCCGATCCCTTCGCCCGCAAGATCACCGAGGGCGTGGTGAAGGACGAATACACCCACCTCAACTACGGCCAGGAGTGGCTCAAGGCCAACCTGGAGACCGTGCGTGAGGAGCTGGAGCAGGCCAACCGCGAGAACCTCCCCCTGGTGCGCCGCATGCTGGAGCAGGTGGCGGAAGACGCCGCCGTGCTGCACATGGACAAGGAGGACCTGATGGCGGACTTCCTGAGCTCTTACCAGGACGTGCTGATGGAAATCGGCCTCAGCGGCCGGGAAATCGCCCGCATGGCGGCGGCGGCGCTGGTCGGCTGAAGCTGTAGCGTCCACCACACTTCAGGCGCACCGGCATGTTCGGCCTCATCGGACATTCGACCAGCTTTGAGCAGGCGCGGTTGAAGGCCCGATCCCTGGGGTACGACGAGTACGCCGACGGCGACCTGGACATGTGGTGCGCCGCACCGCCCCAGCTGGTGGAGCGGGTGACGGTGACCAGCCCCACCGGCAAACAGATCCAGGGGGCCTACATCGATTCGGTGTTCGTGCCGGAGATGCTGCGCCGCTTCAAGACCGCCAAGCGCAAGGTGCTCAAGGCGATGGAGCTGGCCCAGAAGAAGGACATCACCATCACCGCCCTGGGGGGCTTCACCTCGATCATTTTTGAGGACATGAACCTGCTCAAGGAGGAGCGGGTGAGTGCGGTGGAGCTGGAGTGGAGCCGCTTCACCACCGGCAACACCCACACCGCCTGGGTGATCTGCCAGCAGGTGGAAACCAACGCCCCCCGGCTGGGCATCGACCTGGCCAGCGCCAAGGTGGCGGTGGTGGGCGCCAGCGGCGACATCGGCAGCGCCGTCTGCCGCTGGCTGCAGCGCCGCGGCGTGGGGGAACTGCTGCTGGTGGCCCGCCGGCCCCAGCCCCTGATCGAGCTGCAGGAGAGCCTCGGCGAGGGCCGCATCCTCAGCCTCGAGGAGGCCCTGCCGGAGGCGGATGTGGTGGTGTGGGTGGCCAGCCTGCCCCAGAGCCTGGAGATCGACACCGCCTCCCTCAAGAAGCCCTGCCTGATGATCGACGGCGGCTACCCCAAGAACCTCGACAGCAAGGCCGCCGCCCCCGGGGTGCACGTGCTCAAGGGCGGGATCGTGGAGTTCTGGCAGGACATCGGCTGGCAGATGATGGAGGTGGCCGAAATGGCCAAGCCCCAGCGCCAGATGTTCGCCTGCTTCGCCGAAGCGATGCTGCTGGATTTCGAAGGGCTGCACACCAACTTCAGCTGGGGGCGCAACAACATCACCCTGGCCAACATGGACCGCATCGGCGAAGCTTCCCTGAGGCACGGCTTCCGGGCCCTGGAGCTGGAGCCGAGCGACCGGGCGCCGGCGGTGCTCGCCGCCCCCTGAACGCCGCCCCCTGAACGCCGCCTGAGTCCGTCCCCTCCCCGCAACCCCGCCGCCGAACCCGATGGCCCGCCGCCCCCTGCTCGACTTTGAAAAGCCCCTGGTGGAGCTCGAGGAGCAGATCGAGCAGATCCGGCAGCTGGCCAAGGATTCGGAAGTGGATGTGAGCCAGCAGCTGCTGCAGCTGGAAACCCTGGCGGCCCGCCGCCGGGAGGAGATCTTCTCCAACCTCACCCCGGCCCAGAAAATTCAGGTGGCCCGCCACCCGCAGCGGCCCAGCACCCTGGATTACATCCAGGTGCTCACCGATGAGTTCATCGAGCTGCACGGCGACCGCCGCGGCAGCGATGACCAGGCCCTGGTGGGCGGCGTGGGCCGCATCGGCGACCAGGGGGTGGTGCTACTGGGCCACCAGAAGGGGCGCGACACCAAGGAGAACGTGGCCCGCAACTTCGGCATGGCCTCCCCCGGCGGCTACCGCAAGGCCATGCGCCTGATGGAGCATGCCGACCGCTTCCGCCTGCCGATCCTCAGCTTCATCGACACCCCGGGGGCCTACGCCGGCCTGCTGGCGGAGGAGCAGGGGCAGGGGGAGGCCATCGCCGTGAACCTGCGGGAGATGTTCCGGCTGCGGGTGCCGATCCTGGCCACCGTGATCGGCGAAGGTGGCTCCGGCGGCGCGCTCGGCATCGGCGTGGCCGACCGGCTGCTGATGTTCCAGCACAGCGTCTACACCGTGGCCAGCCCTGAGGCCTGCGCCTCGATCCTGTGGCGCGATGCCGGCAAGGCTCCCGTGGCCGCCGAGGCCCTGAAGATCACGGCACCGGATCTGCTCAAGCTGGGGATCATCGATGCGGTGATCCCCGAGCCCTCCGGCGGCAACCACTGGGCACCGCGCCAGGCCGCCGACAACCTGCGCACCGCCCTGCTGCAGGAGCTGCAGCAGCTGCAGACCCTGAGCGAAACGGAGCTGCTGGATCAGCGCTACGCGAAGTTCCGGCGCATGGGCCGCTTCCTGGAGGCCGGCACCCAGGACCCCAGCCTCAGCTCCTGACCGGCAGGCCCCCACCTCCTTGAGCAAGTCCCCCCAACCCGCCGTCCTGATCAGCGGCGCCTCCCGCGGCATCGGTGCGGCCACCGCCCGGAGCTTCGCCGCCGCCGGCTACGACCTGCTGCTGCTGGCCCGCAGCGGCGATGAACTGGAAGCCCTGGCCACGGAGCTGCGCGCCCAGGGGCGCCGGGTGGAGACCCGCTGCGTCGACCTGGCGGACCCCGCGGCCATCGCCCCGGCCCTGGCGGAGCTGCTGGGGCGGGGCCTGGAGCCCACGGTGGTGATCAACAACGCCGGCGCCGCCTACACCGGCCCCCTGCAGGAGATGCCCCTGGAGCGCTGGCAGTGGCTGCTGCAGCTCAACCTCACCAGCGTGTTCCAGCTGTGCCAGGCGGTGGTGCCGCAGCTGCGGCGCCAGGGGGGCGGCCTGATCATCAACGTCAGCAGCCATGCCGCCCGCAACGCCTTCCCCGATTGGGGGGCCTACTGCGTCAGCAAGGCCGCCCTGGCGAGCTTCAGCCGCTGCCTGGCGGAGGAGGAGCGCAGCCATGGGATCCGCGTCTCCACCCTCACCCTGGGTGCGGTTAATACGCCCCTGTGGGACAGCGCCACGGTCCACAGTTCGTTTGATCGCCGTGCCATGCTTTCGGCGGATCGCGTGGCCGAGACGCTGCTGTCTTTGGCCCAGCAACCCTCCTCCCATCACGTGGAGGATGTCACCCTGATGCCCGCCGCCGGTGTTCTCTGAGCGCTGAGCGGGGACCACCCATGACTTCAACCCTCCCCTCGAGCCTTCCCGGTCAGCTGACGCCGGTGAGCCGGCGCATCCGCGAGCGTCTCGAGGCCGCCGGCGTGCCCTTCCTGGCCAACGACAACATCGCCGAGCACCTGCTCGAGGGCGAGATGGACCAGCTGGAGCTGGAGGTGGCCGGCAAGGTGCGCGAGCTGCTGCGCAGCCTGGTGATCGACATCGAAAACGATCACAACACCGAGGAAACCGCGGAGCGTGTGGCCCGCATGTACCTGCACGAGGTGTTCAAGGGTCGTTATCACCAACAGCCCAAGATCGCCAGCTTCCCCAACGTCAAACAGCTCGACGAGATCTACACCGTCGGCCCCATTTCGGTGCGTTCCGCCTGCTCGCACCACCTGGTGCCGATTCTCGGCAACTGCTGGATCGGCATCAAGCCCGGCGAACGGGTGATCGGCCTGTCCAAGTTTTCACGGGTGGCCGATTGGGTGTTCTCCCGCCCCCACATCCAGGAGGAGGCGGTGATGATCCTGGCGGATGAAATTGAGCGCCTCTGCAAGCCCCAGGGTCTGGCGATCCTGGTGAAGGCCCAGCACTACTGCATGAAGTGGCGCGGTGTGAAGGAGCCCCAGACCAGCATGGTCAATTCCGTGGTGCGCGGTGATTTCCGCCACGACCCCAGCCTCAAGGCGGAGTTCTTTGAGCTGGTGAGGCAGCAGGAATCGCTGCTGGGTTACTGAGGCTGCACCGGCCCCACCGGAGTGGAGGCCACTTTCTTCACCTGGCCGTTCTGGTTCACCACCACCACCACCATCAGGTTGTTGCCCACATCGAGGCTGCCGGGCACATAGGTGGTGCCGTTGGCCCCCTCGATCAGCACCCAGTTGCGGGTGCCGGGCTTGAGCCGATACCAGTGGTAATTGGCCTGGGGCAGGGCCGCCTGGGCATTGATTTGGGCCGCCGCCGTGAGCAGCTGCCCCACGGCCGCATTACCCGACACCACCAGCTTCTGCAGCCCGTCGATGCGCTGCTGCACCGCCCCCTCCAGCTGGATGTCGCTGGAGATCTGCTGCTGCAGCTGCTGAATCTGCTGCTGGGGGCTCTCCGTCACCCCCGGCACGCACTGCAGGGTGCCATCCACCAGCTGGCAGCCCACCAGGTCCTGGGCCCGTGCCACGGCGTGCAGCGGCAGGGTGGCGGCGGCCAGCAGGGTGAGCAGGGGCCGGAGCGAACGGGCCATGGGGCGCGAATCAGATCTGCTGATCCTGGCGGAAGGGGGCGCGAAAGGAGGCCAGGGCCGTCACCAACGCCGCCACCCGATCCAGATCCTTGTCGCCGGGGGACCGCTCCACGCCGCTGGACACATCCACCCCATCGGGGGGCGCGCCAGCCAACTCCCGCAGGGCCGGCGCCAGCCGCTCGGGGCTGAGGCCCCCGGCCAGCCACCAGGGCAGGGGGGGCCGGAAACCCTGCAGCCAGTCGGTGGGGATGCGGTGGCCCGTGCCCCCCAGCTGATCCGGCACCCAGGCGTCCAACAGCAGGGCATCCACGCAGCCGGCGTAGGCCTCAGCCTGGGCCAGATCCTGGGGACTGCGGAGGCGCAGCGCCTTCCACAGCAACAGCTCCGGCCCCAGGGCATCCCGCAGCTGCAGGCAGCGCTGCACCGTTTCATCGCCGTGCAGCTGCAGCACCCGGTGGCCCTGGCCAGGTGCCAGCTGGGGCAGCTGGCTGTCGTCGGGGTCGGCCACCACCAACACCCCCAGGCAGGCCGGGCTGGCATCCGCCACCGCCGCAAACAGCGGGGCCCGTGCGGCCGGCTCCAGCCAGCGGGGGGAGCTGGGCACGGCGATCACACCGATGGCGTCGGCCCCCAGGCGGGCCACCGCCGCCGCCTGCGGGGGCTGGCGCAGGCCGCAGACCTTCAGCCAGGGCCGTAGCGGGGGCGGCTGGGGCGGCATGGCGGCAGGCCGAGTGGGGCCGATCTTTCTAGGATCGTGGCATTGGGCGCGGGTGCGTGGGAGAAGGCTGGCAGTTGCTGAGCATCCGCGGCATCCCTCTGCGGATCCACCCGAGCTGGTTCGTGATCCTGGCCCTGGCCACGGTGGCCTTCCAGCAGCAGTTCAGCCGCCAGCTGGCCCAGGCGGCCATCGCCGCGCCGCTGCTCTGGGGGGTGGGGCTGCTCACGGCGCTGCTGTTGTTCGTGTCGGTGCTGCTGCACGAGCTGGGCCACTCCCTGGTGGCCCTGCGCCAGGGGGTGCAGGTGCGCAGCATCACCCTGTTTCTGCTGGGGGGGGTGGCCAGCGTCGAGCGCGAATGCCCCACCGCCCTCGGGGCCCTGCAGGTGGCGGCCGCCGGCCCGGCGGTGAGCCTGCTGCTGGCGCTGTTGCTGCTGGCCTGCAGCCATGGCGCCACCCACACCTCACCGCTGCTCGGCGTGATGGTGAACGAGCTGGCGGGGCTCAACCTGCTGCTGGCCCTGTTCAACCTGTTGCCGGGTCTGCCCCTCGATGGGGGACTGATCCTCAAGGCGTTGGTGTGGCAGGTCACCGGCAGCCAGCGCAAGGGGATCCAGGTGGCCACCGCCAGCGGCCGCTTTCTGTCGCTGCTGGCCATCGGCCTGGGGGCGGTGCTGCTGCTGCGGGGGGGCAGTGCCGGTGGGCTGTGGCTGATGCTGCTGGGCTGGTTTGGCCTGGGGGCCGCCCGCAACCAGAGCCAACTGCTGGCCCTGCAGGCGGTGCTGCGGGAGCTGAAGGTGCGTGATGCCGCCCAGAAGCGGTTCCGGGTGCTGGAGGCGAGCGCCAGCCTGCGGGATCTGAGCCGCCTGCGGCTGCAGGAGGGCCAGGGCCTGGCGGACTGGCTGCTGGTGACCGACCGGGGCCGCTGGCGCGGCCGCATCAGCGATGAACCGCTGCAGACCCTGCCGGTGCAGCGCTGGGACAGCGAACGGGTGGGCGACCACGTGCTGCCCCTGGAGGGGCTGCCCAGCATCCGCGACGACGCCCCCCTGTGGCGGGCGGTGCTGCAGCTGGATCAACCCGACACGCCGCGGCTGCTGGTGCTCAGCCCCGCCGGCCTGCCCAGCGGCACCCTGGAGCGGCCCGACCTGGCGGAGCGGGTGCTGGAGCGGTTGGGGGTGCGGCTGCCGGCGCCGATCCTGGAGGCGGCCCGCCGCCAGGGGGTGTATCCCCTGGGCATGGGCCTGCCGGCGGTGGCCAAGGCGATCGAGGCGAGCGGCGACTAGGGCTCAGAGGGGCTCGAGGGCCTGGATCTGGCGCCACTCCTCGGGCGCCAGGGGCCGCTCCTGGAGGGGTGCGCCGCAGAGGTGGCGCTCGGCGCTGCGGCGCAGCTCCGTCTCCCACCGCTGGGGCCCCCAGGCCAGGGGCGCCAGGGGCGGCGGCGGACCGCCGAACACCTCCCGCCAGAGCTCGGCCGGGGGGTCGAGCAGCAGGCTGCCGTGCTGCAGCACCAGGCCACCGCGCCACAGCTGGGCACTGCCGATGCGCTTGGCCCCATCGGCGGCGATCAGATCGGCGCCGGTGGCGGTGGCGAAGCAGCTGCTGCGCCCCTGGGCCTCGATGAAGCGGCCGCCATCGGCCGCACCACCCCAGTGCAGGGGTTGGCCCGCCAGGGCCAGGGCCTCCAGCAGCCACTGGCAGCAGCTGCGGTAGGCCCGCTGGCGGTTGGCGCTGGCGGGGCGGCAGGCCAGGGCATAGGTGAGCTCACCGGCGTGCAGCACGGCCCGGCCACCGCTCGGGCGCCGCACCAGGGCGATGCGCCCCTGCTCCACCAGCGCTGGCCAATGGGGCTCCAGCCGCCGCTGGTGACGCCCCAACGACAGGGTGGGCACGCTCCAGCGGTAGAGCCGCAGGCAGGGGTCGCCGCCGGCCGCCAGCTGGTCGAGCATCCAGCGGTCGATGGCCATCTGGGTGGTGCCCGGGGCGGTGATCGGCGGGATCCAGCGCCAGGGCACGGGGGAGCTCACGGTGATGGGGGATGCTGGACGCACTGCTGGGCGGCCGCATGCCCTGGGACCTGCTGCCGCTGCTGCCACTGGGCATCCTGGCGGGCCTGCTGTCGGGGCTGCTGGGCATCGGCGGCGGGCTGATCTTCTCGCCGCTGCTGCTCTGGATCGGCCTGTCACCCCATGAGGCCCTGGCCACCAGCACCCTGGCGATCCTGCCCACCACCATGGGGGGCAGCTGGGCCCACCTGCGCAGCGGCCAGGTGCCCGCCCCGGCCATCGCCGCCATCGGCGCCGGCGCCGTGGCGGGGTCGCTGGTGTTCAGCCGCGCCGGCAACGGGATGCAGGGCTGGCAGCTACTGGCCCTGCAGGGGCTGATGTACGCCGTGATCACCCTGGTGATCCAGCCACCGCGGGATCAGGCCGACACGCCCCAACGTCTGCCCCTGGCGGGGCTTGCCGCGGTGGGGCTGGTGGCGGGCTGGTCCAGTGGGCTGCTGGGGGTGGGGGGCGGCCTTGTGATGGTGCCGCTGATGGTGCAGGGGCTCAGGATCCGCGTCTACCAGGCGATCCGGCTCAGCACCCTGGCGGTGTGCGCCTCCGCCGCCACCGCCGCCGTCACCTTCTGGGGCGATGGCCGCGGCCACCTGGGCATGGGGCTGCTGCTGGGGTGCACGGCGGCCCTGGCCTCCCAGTGGGCCGCAGCCCGGCTGCAGCGGGTGAGCGAAGCGCAGTTGGTGTGGCTGCTGCGCGCCCTGTGCGCCCTGCTGGCGGTGGACGCCCTACGGCGGGCCGCGCAGCTGGCCCTGGGCTAGTCGAGCCCCTGCCAGAAGCTGGCGTCGAGCTCGTAGCCCAGCACCGCCGCCATCTGCTCCAGGTTGCCGCGGGCATTGAGGCGATGGCTGCGGCACCAGTGATCCAGCAGGAACAGCCGGTGGGTCATCCACAGCTCCAGGCTGTCGGGGGCGAAGCGGATGCCCTCCGTGCGGCTGAACTGATGGGGCAGCAGCATCGCCACATGGCGGGTGAGCTGGCCGTTGCTGCGCTCCAGCAGCAGCGGCAGCCAGGGGCAGAGGGCATCAGCCCGCAGGCTCCAGAGCCGCAGCTCCGGGATCTCGGAAAGCTCCCGGGGGTCATCGGCCTGCCGCGGCCAGGCGAAATCGAGGTTGAGCTGGCCGCTGCGGGCCAGCAGGGCCGCCGGCTCCAGGCTGAACCAGGCCTCCAGGGGCGCCAGGCTGCGGCCGTGCACCGCCTCGGCGGGGATCAGCAGGGTTTGGGGCGCGGCGTTGGAGGCGCTGGAGCTCACAGCCGGGGCCGGCATCAGCCGCTGAACGTAGCCACCGCCGGCGGGATCCGGGTATCGAGCTGTGACAGGCCCGCAGCGGGGGGCTGCCAAGGCCCGGCCATCGGGGGACAATGCCCTTGCTGTGTGCTTTGGATTCCGGCCATGACGTCCCTCACCCAGGCTGAAGTGCTGATTGCCCTGGTGGTGGCCGCCCACGCGGGTGTGCTCGCCGTGCGTCTGGCCGCCAGCCTGTATCGCGCCTGATCCCTTGGCAGGGCGGTTGGGGCCTGCTACAAGCGGGTCGCAACCGTCCGCCCAGGCCTTGCCCTCCGCCCGCTCCGCCGCCCCCGCCAGCCGCCGTTCGAACGGCCGCAGCGGGCCCCAACGGGGTGAGAGCCGATCCCGCCGGAGCGCACCGGCCCCCCGCCCCCTCGAGGCGCTGGCAAACCTGCAGACGGCCGGCCTCCAGCAGACAGGCCCCCAGCAGACGGCCCCACGGCAGGTGATCGCCAGCTCCGGCCTGCGCCCCTCCACCCCCAGCCAGGAGCTGCTCTGCAGCGCCATCGGCCTGAGCCTGAAGCTCGGCATCGGCCTGGTGGCCCTGGTGAGCCTGGCGCGCCTGGCGGGGGCCTACCAGGAGCGCCTCGACCGCTACGGCGAAATCCGCGCTGTGCTCGACATCCAGCAGGCCAAGCTGCTCAAGGCCCAGACCCGCTTCGACCAGCTGTTCAGCACCGGCGGTGAACAGCGCCTGATCCAGGAGCAGGACCAGTGGATCGCCCCCAACCGCATGCGGGTGGTGTGGAAACAGGCCCAGCCCTCCGGCGACACCCCGTTTCCAACTGTTGAGCAGCCCCAGGCCAGCCGCTAGGGGCAGCGGGCCACTCACTAAGTTGTTGCCCGCCGAACAGGGGGCCCGATGGTCAGCAGCGTTTCCAGCACCAGCAGCAGCGCATCGGGTGCGGTGCTGATCACCGGCACCACCTCCGGGGTGGGCCTGAACGCCACCAAGGCCCTGATTGACCGCGGCTGGACCGTGGTGACCGCCAACCGCGACCCGATCCGCGCCGCCGACGCCGCCGATGGGCTGGGCATCCCCCGGGATCGTCTGCACCACCTGCGCATGGACCTGGGGGACCTGGAGAGCGTGCGGGTGGGGGTGGAGACCCTGGTGGATTCCCTGGGCTTCGGGCTGGATGCCCTGGTGATCAACGCCGCGGTGTACAAGCCGCGGCTGAAGCAGCCGGAGCGCTCCCCCCAGGGCTACGAGCTCTCCATGGCCACCAACCACCTGGGGCACTTCCTGCTGATCCAGATGCTGCTGCCCCAGCTGCAGGCCTCGCAGCACCCCTCCCGGCGGGTGGTGATCCTGGGCACGGTGACCGCCAACTCCAAGGAGCTGGGGGGCAAGATCCCCATCCCCGCCCCGGCGGACCTCGGCGACCTCAGCGGCTTCAAGGCGGGCTTCCAGGCGCCGATCGCCATGGCCAACGGCAAGGCCTTCAAGCCCGGCAAGGCCTACAAGGACAGCAAGCTCTGCAACATGATCACCACCCAGGAGCTGCACCGGCGTCTGCACGGCTCCACCGGCATCGTGTTCAGCTCGCTCTACCCGGGGTGTGTGGCCGACACGCCGTTGTTCCGCAACACGCCGCGGGCCTTCCAGAAGATCTTCCCCTGGTTCCAGAAGAACATCACCGGCGGCTACGTGAGCCAGGCCCTGGCCGGTGAGCGGGTGGCCCAGGTGGTAGCCGACCCGGGCTTCAACGCCTCCGGCGTGCACTGGAGCTGGGGGAACCGCCAGAAGCAGGGGGGCAAACAGTTCAGCCAGGAGCTCTCCGACAAGGCCAGCAACCCCGAAACCGCCCAGGGGGTGTGGGAGGAATCGCTGAAGCTGGTGGGGCTGGCCTGAGCGGCTTCCCCCTTTGGCCTGCAGCGCTTGTCTGCAAGGGTGGTACCAACTTCAGCGGACATTGGTACCACCCCTGCACAGGGCCGCAGGCCACACTCCGTCGAACCCGAGACGTCCGTGGATCCGAGCCTTCAGTCGAACCCGAGCAGGTCGAAGATCTCGCGGTCCTTGAGGGGTTCGGCCTCGAGGGGCTTCACGTCGTCGAGCATCGACTGGGCCAGGCGCAGGTATTCGTTCTGCACCGCCTCCACCTCCGGGGTGGCTTCCATCTCGAAGATGGTGCACTTCTTGAGCCGTGAGCGGCGGATGGCGTCCAGGTCGGGGAAGTGGGCCATGGTCTTCATGCCCACCCGATCGTTGAAGCGATCGATCTGGTCGGTGTCCTTGGAGCGGTTGGCCACCACGCCCCCCAGGCGCACCTTGTAGTTCTTCGCCTTGGCCTGGATGGCGGCGATGATCCGGTTCATGGCGAAGATCGAATCGAAGTCGTTCGCCGTCACGATCAGGCAGTAGTCGGCGTGTTGCAGCGGCGCCGCGAAACCGCCGCACACCACATCACCGAGCACATCGAAGATCACCACATCGGTGTCCTCCAGCAGGTGGTGCTCCTTGAGCAGCTTCACGGTCTGGCCGGTCACATAGCCACCGCAACCGGTGCCCGCCGGCGGGCCGCCGGATTCCACGCACTGCACGCCGTTGAAGCCCTCGAACACGAAGTCTTCAGGGCGCAGCTCCTCGGTGTGGAAGTCCACGGTTTCGAGGATGTCGATCACCGTGGGCACCATCTGCTTGGTGAGCGTGAAGGTGCTGTCGTGCTTGGGGTCACAGCCGATCTGCAGCACCCGCTTGCCGAGCTTGGAGAAGGCGGCCGAGAGGTTGGAGCTGGTGGTGCTCTTGCCGATGCCCCCCTTGCCGTACACGGCGATCACCAGAGCGCCCTCCTCGATCTGCAGGCCCGCCTCCTGGTGCACCTGAACACTGCCCTCGCCATCGGGACGGGTGAGCGTGGTGGTCATAACAACGTGCCTATGGCGAAAGGATCGAACCAGCCGAAGCGGAGATCCGGACTCCATCCAATCGCCCCAACATCAGGATGGAAAAGCGTGTTGTGCAAAGCGAAACAGTTGAGGAGCCATGCATGCGCAAAGGCACACAAATCGCAGATCTAGCGACAGATCTAGCAACAGCTGAGTACAAAAACTTGAGTAGATTTACCTAAGTGGAAATGCTTACTCAGTCAAAATTCACCGGCTGAAGTGGGCTTTGGCCTCGTACAGCGCTTCGCTGTCAATCACCGCCAGGCCACGCTCGCGGGCAAAGGCCTCGGTGTTCTTGCGCACCTTGCCCCTCACAAAGAAGGGGATTTTGGCCAGTTCCGCCTCCCCTTCGGGACTCCAGTGCAGGCCCAGGGCGGGCGTCGCCGGGGCGGAGTCGCCAGATGGGCCGGCAGGAGCTGCAGCGGGGGGGCCATCCCCCAGGTGGCTGCGGTGGCCATCCACGAATTCGAAGTCGTGGCGGAACATGCCGATCAGGTGTTCCTCCAGCCCCATCATCAGCGGGTGCACCCAGCTGTCGAAGATCACGTTCGCCCCCTCCCAACCCATCTGGGGCGCATAGCGGGCGGGCACATCCTGCACATGCAGGGGCACACTGATCACCGCGCAGGGGATGCCCAGCCGCTTGGCACTGTGGCGCTCCATCTGGGTGCCCAGCACCAACTCCGGGGCCGCCTCGGCGATGGCCGCCTCCACGGCGAGGTAGTCGTCGCTGATCAGGGCCTCGAGGCCCAGCTCCTGGGCGGCGGCACGCACCTCCCGGGCCAGCTCGCGGCTGTAACTGCCCAGCCCCACCACCTGGAACCCCAGCTCGCGGCGAGCGATGCGGGCGGCGGCGATGGCGTGGGTGGCGTCGCCAAAGATGAACACCCGCTTACCGGTGAGGTAGGTGGAATCCACCGAGCGGGAATACCAGGGCAGCCGCGAGCGGCGCTCCGCCGGGCACACCCCATCGGCACCGGCCTGCAGGTCCGCCGGCAGCTCCAGGTCCAGCAGCCCATGCAGCTGCCGCAGAAAGGCCACGGTGGCGCCGATGCCGATGGGCACGGTGCTGGTGCAGGCCATGCCGAACTGGCGCTCCAGCCAGCTGCACAGGGTGCCCGCCACCTCCGGGTAGAGGTTCACGTTGGCATCGGCGCTGGGGATGCGCTGCAGATCGGCGGGCCGTGCCCCCAGGGGGGCCACCACCGCCACGTCGATGCCATACCCCCCCAGCAGCTGGGTGATCTCGCGCACGTCGTCGCGGCAGCGGAAGCCCAGCAGCGTGGGCCCCAGCAGGTTGACCCGCGGCCGGCGCCCCTCGGCGCGCCAGCGGGCCGGATCGGGCTTGGGGGTGCCGGGGGGGGGCAGCTGGGCTTTGAGCAGGCTGCGCACCAGTTGGTAGAAGGTTTCGGCGGCGCCCCAGTTCTCCTTCTTGGAGTAGGCGGGCAGCTCCAGGTTCACGATCGGCAGGTCGCCGAAACCCATGCCGGCCGCCAGGGCGCCGGGTTGGTCCTGGATCAGTTCAGCGGTGCAGCTCTCCCCCACCAGCAGGGCCTCCGGCTGGAAACGCTGCACCGCATCGGCGATCGAGCGCTTCACCAGCTCGGCGGTGTCACCCCCCAGGTCGCGGGCCTGGAAGGTGGTGTAGGTGACGGGGGGGCGCCGATCCCGCCGCTCGATCATCGTGAACAGCAGATCGGCGTAGGTGTCGCCCTGGGGGGCATGCAGCACGTAGTGCACCCCCTCCATGGAGGCGGCGATGCGCATGGCCCCCACGTGGGGGGGGCCTTCGTAGGTCCAGAGGGTGAGTTCCATCAGGCGAAGCTCAGGGCGGCGCGGCGACGCAGGGGGCGGGCGAACAGCTCCGCCAGGTCGGCCGCCTGGTCGATGCCGTGGATGGGGCTGAACACCAGCTCGATCGACCACTTGGTGGCCATGCCCTCCGCCTCCAGGGGATTGGCCAGGCCCATGCCGCACACCACCAGGTCGGGGCGGGCCTCGCGCACCCGGGCCAGCTGGTTGTCCACGTGCTGGCCCTCGCTGAGCTGGGTGCCATCGGGCAGCAGGGCCAGCTCTTCGGCCATCAGCTGGCGATCGAGGTAGGGGGTGCCCACCTCCACCAGCTCCATGCCGCACTCCCGCGACAGGAAACGGGCCAGGGGAATCTCCAGCTGGGAATCGGGCAGCAGGAAGAGCCGCCTGCCCGCCAACGTCTCCCGCAGGGGAGCCAAGGCCCGCCGGCCCCGCTCCACCAGCGGGTCCAGCAGCTCCGCCACCCGCTCAGGGGGCACGGCAAAGGCGGCGGCCGCCGCCGCCATCCAGGCGAAGCTGCCCTCCACGCCGAAGGGGTAGGGGGCGCGGATCAGCTCAGCGCCCCGGTCGATCAGGGCCCGGGCGGTGCCGCTCAGGAAGGGCTGGGCCAGCAGCAGCTGGGTGCCGGGGCCCACGGCGGGCAGCTCCGTGGAGCGCCGTGGCGGCAGGCTCACCACCCGCTCGATGCCGAGCTTCTGAAACAGGCCGATCAGCCGGTCTTCTACCGCATCGGCCAGGGTGCCCACGATCAGCAGTTGCCGCTGCTCGCTGCGGGGCATCAGCGGGATCAACGCCTGCAGGGCGCCGTCCTCCCCCTGGGTGAAGGTGGTTTCAATGCCGCTGCCGCTGTAGTTGAGCACCCGCACCTGGCCACCGTGTTGGCGGTTGAGGCGCTCGGCCGCCTTGGCCAGATCCAGCTTGATCACCTCACTGGGGCAGCTGCCCACCAGAAACAGGGTGCGGATCTCGGGGCGACGCTCCAGCAGCTGGGCCACCAGGCGGTCGAGCTCCTCGTTGGCATCCGCCAGGCCCGCCAGATCCCGCTCCCCGAGGATGGCGGTGCCGAAGCGCGGTTCGGCGAAGATCATCACGCCGGCGGCGCTCTGGATCAGGTGGGCGCAGGTGCGGGAGCCCACCACCAGGAAAAAGGCATCGGGCATGCGGCGGTGCAGCCACACGATCGAGGTGAGCCCGCAAAACACCTCCCGCTGGCCGCTTTCCCGCAGCGGCGGCGGCAGGGCTGGAGCAAGGGAGGTGGCCAAGGATGGCCTCCGAACGCAGGGCACATCCCTGGCTAGCGCCGGCGGCGGGGCGGCGCCAACAGACTGCTGATTGCCGTTGGGATCAGCTGCCCGGCAGGTTGCGCAGCGCCTCCTCGGCGCCGATCACCACCAGCAGTTCCCCCTCCTCCAGCACATGGGAGGCGGGCGGGTTCACCTGCAGCTGGCCGGCGGGGCCCGCCGCCAGCACGTTCACGTTGTAGTGCTTGCGCAGGTTGAGATCCCGCAGGGTGTGACCCACGAAGCTCTGGGGCACCTTGATCTCCTCGATGCAGCTGCGGTCGTCGAGGCGCAACTGCTCCAGCAGGTTGGGGCGCACCAGCTCCACCCCGAGGCGGCGGCCCATCATCTTGGAGGGGAACACCACGCGGTCGGCCCCCACCCGCTGCAGCATCTTCATGTGCAGGTCGCTGGTGGCGCGGGCGATCACCTGCTTCACCCGCGTGCCGGGGGCGTCCTTGCAGATCAGGGTGGCGGTGATGCTGGCCTCGATCGGCTCGCTCATGGCCACCACCACGGTTTCCAGGTCCAGCACACCGGCGGCCCGCAGGGCCTCCTCATCGGTGCAGTCCACCACGCGGGCTTCGATGGCGGGATCGATCTGACGCAGTTCGTCGATGGCCCGCTGGCTGTTGTCCACCGCCAGCACCTCGGCGCCGGAGCGCAGCAGTTCGGCGCACACGGAGGAGCCGAAGCGCCCCACCCCGATCACCGCGAAGCCGCCGCCGCCGGCGCCCGCCTCACCGCTCCACTGCCACCACTGGGTCATGGCCTTGCTCCTGCAGCGTTCCGGCTTGGGGGCACCGTTCTACACGTAAAGGTCTTCGCGGGGGTAGCCCACCCGCGCCTGGGGGCGGCTGCCGTAGAGGGCCGAGAGCAGCAGCAGGATGCCGATCCGCCCCACGAACATGCCCACCATCAGCACGAGCTGGCCCCAGCGGTTGAGGTTGGCGGTGACCCCCAGATCCAGGCCCACGGTGCCGAAGGCCGACACACAGGTGAACAGCTTCTCCAGGAAGCTGTAGGCCTGTTGGCCGGGCAACCCCTCCGCCGTGGGGCCGAGGCCCAGCAGCAGGGCCATCAGCACCACAAACAACAGCGAAGCGAGGGTGACCCCCACGGCCCGCAGCACCGTGGCATCGGGGATCTGGCGGCGGTGCAGCAACACATCGCTGCGGCCCTCGAGGGTGGAGCGGGTGGCCCCCATCAGGATCGCGAAGGTGGTGGTCTTGATGCCGCCGCCGGTGCCGCCGGGGCTGGCGCCGATGAACATCAACAGAATCATCAGCAGCAGGCCGGCATCGGTGATCGTTTCCGCCGAGAGCGGAATCGTGTTGAAGCCGGCGGTGCGGGTGGTGATCGACTGAAACAGGGTGATCTGCAGCTTCTGCCAGAGCTGGAGATTGCTCAGGGCATTGGCTTCGTAGCCGAAGTGTTCGGTGACCAGCAGCCCCAGGCAACCCAGCACGATCAGCAGCACCGTGGTGCGCAGCACCAGGCGGGTGTGCAGGCTCAGGCGCCGGAGCCGCTGCAAGCGCAGACGGTTGACCCAGAGGTCGTTGATCACCCGCCAGCCGATGCCGCCGATCACGATCATCGCGGCGATCACCCCGTTCACCACCGGGTTGTCGCGGTAATCGACCAAGCTTGATTCCCAAAGCCCGAAGCCGGCGTTGTTGTAGGCGCTGATCACATGGAACAGCGAGGCCCACAGGCGCTGTAGCGGGTTGCTGATGTCGGTGAAGCCGAAGGCGTAGAGGGTGATCGCCCCGAAGCCCATCACGCAGAAGGCCGTCACCAGGATGCTGTTGAAGGTGGGGCCGATCCCACCCACGCCGAATTCATCGAGGGCCCGGCCCCGATCAAGCCTGTGCCGCAGGCCGGAGCGCCCCTGCACGAAGCCTTGCAAAAAGGTGGTGATCGCCATCAGGCCCAGGCCGCCGGTGACGATCAACCCCGCCAGCACCACCTGCCCCAGCAGGGTGAGGTCGCGGTCCACCACGATGATCGAGAGGCCCGTCACCGTGATGGCGGAGGTCACCGTGAACAGGGCCTGCCACAGGCCCACATCGTCGCTGGAGCACAGGGGCGAGGCCAGCAGGAAGGTGCCCACCAGGATCACCAACAGGCCGGTGACCACCGTGAACTGGGGAACGGTGAGCTGGTGGCGCCACTGCTGCAGGGCCCTGAACAGATGGGCGGGGCTGGCGGAACGCATCCGGCCGGGCTGGGTGGAATCCAGCAACCGTAGGTATGGTCCGGTCCAAGAGGCAGCGTTTCCGCCCCCATGAACCCAATCGTTGTGCTCACCGTGCTCGGGGCGGTGATCCTGGTGGGTTCGGCGATCGCCACGGGGGTGGAGGCGGCGATCCTCACGGTGAGTCCGATTCAGGTGCACACCCTCACCCAGCAGCGGGTGCCGGGCTCACGGGCCCTGGAGCGGATCAAGGCCCGGCCGGGCCGGGCCCTGGCGCTGCTGGTGGTGGCCAACAACCTGTTCAACATCTCCGGCTCCATGGCCCTGGGGGGCCAGGCCGATGAGGTGTTCCACCGCGGCTACGGCGGCGCCGCCGGCCTGGTGGTGTTCAACGTGGTGTTCACCCTGCTGGTGATCCTGTTCGCCGAGATCCTGCCCAAGGCGATCGGCAACAGCTTCGCCATGCCCATCAGCCTGGTGAGTGCCCGGGTGCTGCTGCTGGTGGAGCGGCTCACCCTGCCGCTGCTGCTGCTGCTGGAGAAGCTGATGCCGGCGATCACCGCCGAGGCGGAGCTCACCACCAACGAGCGGGAGATCCACCTGATGGCGCGGCTGGGGTCGCAGCAGGGGCAGATCGAAGCCGATGAGGCCGCCATGATCGGCAAGGTGTTCGCCCTCAACGACCTCACCGCCCGCGATCTGATGACCTCCCGGGTGGCCACCCCTTCCCTCGGCGGCGACGCCAGCCTGGAGGCGGTGCGGCAGCAGATCCTGGAGGCCCCGGAGGACGCCTGGTGGGTGGTGCTGGGCCAGGAGGTGGACGAGGTGCTGGGGGTGCAGAGCCGCGAGGAGGCCCTGGAGGAGCTGCTGCGGGGCAACGGCCACCGGCTGGTGAGCGAGCTGTGCGACCCGCCCCAGTACGTGCCGGAGATGATCCGCGCCGACCGGCTGCTCACCACCTTCCGCCGCGGCGACCGCAGCTCCGTACGGGTGGTGGTGGATGAATTCGGCGCCTTCGTGGGGCTGGTGAGTGCCGCCGACATCCTGGGCGTGCTGGCCGGCTGGAGGCGCCTGCCCAACGGCAACGGCGAAGCGGGCGCCTGAGCCCTCAGACGACGCGACGGGCACGGCGCTGGCGCCGCTTGAGCATCCACCAGTAGCCGCCCCCCAGCAGCAGGGCGCTGATCACCCCCACCAGGGTGGAGCCCAGCATCAGGCGGCTGGTGAAGGCGAGGCCCAGATCCCAGAGGCCCTGCTCCTGCACCTGCTGCAGGGAGGGGAAGCCGGGGCCAGGGCCCATCAGCCAGCTGCCCACCTGGTAGTTGAACCAGTAGAGCGGCAGCGAGGTGAGCGGATTGCTGATCCAGGTGCCGGCGGCCGCCAGCAGGTGGTTGCCGCGCACCAGGCTGGCCAGCCCCACCCCCAGCACGATCTGCAGCCCGAAGAAGGGGTAGCAGCCGGTGAACACCCCCGCCGCCAGGCCGCGGGCCCGCTGGCCATGGCTGCCCTCGTGGTGCCAGAGCCACAGCAGCCGCTGCCGCAGCCAGCGCAGCCAGGTTTGGGTGCGGCGGGGTCGACGCCCCATGGCGATCCTCAGAGGCCGAAGTAGCGGCAGATTAGGAACGGCACCGTGACGGTCATGGCCAGGGTGAGCGGCAGGCCGTAGCGGGCGATGTCCAGGAACCGATAGCGGCCTGGGCCGAACACCATCAGGTTGGTCTGGTAGCCCACGGGGCTGAGGAAGCTCTGGCTGGCACCGAACAGCACCGCATCGATGAACGCCATGGGCGGCTGCCCCAGCCCCTGAGCCAATTGGCCGGCGATGGGGATCAACATCGCCACCGTGGCGGCATTGCTCATCACCTCCGTCAGCAAGGTGGTGAACAGAAACACCACCAGCAGAGCTCCATACACCGGCCAGCTGTGCAGACCTGCCAGCAAGCCCTTGGCGAAGGCCGCCGCCAACCCGGTTTTCTCCAGGGCCACGCTGAAGCTCGCCAGGGAGCCCAGCAGCAGGATCACATCGAGGCGAATGGCGCGCTGCAGCTCGCCGGCCCGCAGGCACCCCGTGGCCACCATGGCCACGGTGCCCAACAGCACGGAAGCCACCAGGGGGATGAGATCCAGACTGGGCAGCAGGATCACCAGGGCTGCAATCGACAGCGCCACGCCCTTGCGACTCACCGTGGGGAGATCTTGCTCCAGCTGCTCCAACACCACCAGATCGTTGCTGGCCTGAAGACCGCGGATGGCATCCTTCGGGCCCTGGAGCAGCAGCACATCACCCTCCCGCAACTGCACCCGGCCCAGGCGCTCCCGCAGCACCGCGTTGCCGCGGCGAAGGGCGAGCACCGTGACGTTGTAGCGCTGCCGGAAGCGAAGGTCCCGGAGACAATCACCCGCGAGGGTGGAACCGGAGGGAAGCAACACCTCCACCATGCGCTGGTTGTTCTGCTGGTCGGCACGCAGATCCGCTTCGGGCATCGGGGCCAGCACCACCGTGTGATCCTGCTGCAGCCGCAGCAGATCCTCCCGGCTGCAGCGCAACAGCAACCGATCGCCCAGCATCAAGGTGCGATCGGCGAGCGGGGGCAAAAATCGCTCCGAGCCGCGATGCAGCTCGAGCACATCAAGGTCGAAGCGGCGCTGGAGCCGGCTGGCGTGCAGCGATTGACCGATCAGCTCGGAGCCCTGGGGAATCTTGACCTCCGTGAGGTAGCCACTGCTGGCCAGATCAGACAACAGATCGTCTTCATCGCGGCCCCGATCTGGCAGGAAGCGATCCGCCAGCACCACCATCAGCAGACCGCCCACCAACCACACGCCGATCCCGATCGGGGTGAAACCAAACAGGCCAAAGGCGCCATAGCCCAGCTTGCTGCTCACCTCACTGGCCAGCAGGTTCACCGAACTGCCCAGCAGGGTCATGGTGCCCCCCAGCACGGTGGCGAACGACAGCGGCAGCAACACCTTGGACGGCGAGATGCGGCGGCGCTGGCACCATCCCTCGACCACCGGCAGAAGACTGGCCACGATGGGGGTGTTGGGCACAAAGGCCGACACCGGCCCCACGGCCGCAACCATTAGGGCAATCATGCGCTTGGGGCTGCGCACCGCGTCGGAGCCGATCAGGGCCCGCAACCGATCCAGCCCGCCACTGCGGAACAGAGCGGCGGAGATCGCAAAGAGCCCCATCAGGGTGATCAAGGCAGGGCTCCCGAAGCCACCCACCGCCTCCGAGGGCTTCAACACGCCCGTGACCATCAACACGGCAGCAGCCAACAAGCCAGTGAGCTCCGGCGCCAGCCAGCCGCCCACAAACAGCACCACCGATCCGGCCAACACCAACAGGGTGATCAGCGCACCGGGCTGCAACACCGCAGCGAGAAGGTCAGCCAAAGGTGTCACGACAACCAAACGAGAGAATACACCGGTGAGCTGATCGGATTTACGGAATTGACCCTCATTCCGGCCCTGCGGCCGCGACAAACCCAGGCGATACAGGCCCTTAGCCTAAAAAAGCGATTTTCCACCGTATTGCCGTACATTCAATGGCAGACTGGAAGCGCATCGCCACCCGGCCCCCTTGGGCTTCGCCGCCAAAACCACCTACGGCCTGCTGGCTTTGATGGAGTTGGCCGGGGTGGAGGCCAGCGGCGAGCGGCTGCAGGTGGCCGAGATCGCCGCCCGCCAGGGCATCCCCGAGCGCTATCTCGAGCAGATGATGGCCAGCCTGCGGCGGGCCGGTCTGCTGCACAGCAGCCGCGGCCCCCGGGGGGGCTATCAGCTGGCCCGGCCAGCGGCCGCCATCAGCCTGGCGGCGGTGGTGGCGTGCCTCGAGGGCGACGGCGAACCCAGCCCTGGCCCCGCCGGCAGCCCGGAACTGCAGGTGCTGCAGGAGCTCTCCGGCAGCCTGCGCCAGCAGCGCCTGGAGCGGCTGCAACGCACCTCCCTGGCCCAGCTGCTGGAGCAGCGGGATGCCCTGCAGCAGGCCCAGGCGATGTATTTCATCTGAGGGCCCGGGGCGATCGGAACACGCCCCGGCAGGCAAGCTCGAAGGGTCGAAGCGCCCCCATGTGTTCCCTGCTGCGCTACGCGGGCTATGTGCGCTTCCCGCTGATCTGCTGCGCCATCGGCCTGGGGGCCGTGTTCGCCAGCCATGGGGGCCTGAGCCCGGCGGGGCTGCAGGCCACCTGGATCACCCTGGTGCTGCTGGCCCTGGAGATCAGCCTCTCCTTTGACAACGCCGTGGTGAACGCCCGCGTGCTGGAGCAGCTCACCCCCGGCCAGCAGCGCTTCTTCCTCAGCTAGGGCCTGGTGATCCCGGTGTTCGGCGTGCGCTTTCTGGGGCCGCTGCTGCTCGTAAGCCTGGCGGGAAGCATCGGCCTGGGGGAGGCCCTCGATGCGGCCCTGCACCACCCCGAGCGTTACCACGACCTGCTGGAGCTGGCGGAGCCGCGGATCCTGGCCTTTGGCGGCATGTTCCTGCTGATGGTGTTCCTGCGCTACTTCCTGGATGAGGCCAAAACCCTGCACTGGGTGTAGACCCTGGAACGCCGCCTCAGCCGCGCCGGCCGGGTGCCCTCCCTGGAGGTGGCCCTGGCGCTGCTGATCCTGATGGGGGTGGCCTGGGCCCTGCCGGGAGGAATGCGGAGCGACGTGCTGTTCGCCGGCCTGATCGGCCTGGTGCTGCAGATCCTCAGCACGTCCCTGGCGGATTACTTCGGTGGCGAGGAGGCGGCCGTGGGGCGCATGGCGGCCCAGAGCGGCTTCGCCTCCTGATGTACCTGGAGCTGCTGGATGCCTCCTTCAGCCTCGATGGCACCATCGGCGCCTTCGCCATCACCACCGACCTGGCGCTGATCCTCACGGGCCTGGGGCTGGGGCTGGGGGCGCTGTTCATCCGCTCGCTCACGGTGATGCTCAGCCGTGAGAAGGCCCTCGACCAGCTGATCTATCTGGAGCACGGCGCCCACGACGCCATCGGCGCCCTCGGGCTGCTGATGCTCTCCGGCGTGGTGATCGGCCGCTGGGGCTGGCACGTGCCGGAATGGCTCAGTGGCCTGATCGGCGTGGTGCTGTTGCTGCTGGCCCTGGGGGATTCGCTGCGGCACCAGCGGCGGCAGGCCTAGGCCGCGGCCAGCAGCGTCATGTGGTGGAGGCCCTCCAGGCCCTGCCAGCCCAGGTAAGCCCCCAGCACCAGGGCGAACACGCCCACCAGCCACTCGGCCCGGTGCACCAGCCAGTCGTTGAGGGCGGTGAGCGGCGCCCGCAGCCGCTCGCCGCTGAACAGCCACAGCAGCGGCGGCAGCAGCAGCAGCGAGGTGGTGAGGGCCACGAACACCAAACCCACCTCCACATCGCCCCGCAGGCTCGTGTGGTTGGTGAGCAGCATCCCCCCCTCTTTCACGTAAAACACCAGGTTTTCCGGGCTCACCAGGGCGCAGCCGGCGCCGAGGCCCAGCAGCGGCAGGGGTTCCAGCTCCGGCAGCTTGCCCATCAGTTGCATCGCCCAGTTCTCCTCACCGATGGCCACCGCCGGAGTGAGCTGGAACAGCCCCAGGCCCACCAGGGCGCCGGCGCCGATCAGGTCGATCAGCACCTGGCCGCGGCTGCCCAGGTGCATGGCCCAGCTGAGCCGGCCCCCCACCGCCACCACCAGCCCCAGGGCGCTGCCGTTGGCCAGCATCCAGCCGGTGAGGAAGGTGAGGCAGCGGCGCAGGGGCTGGGCCCCCAGCAGCAGCAACGCCACCAGGGCGATGTTGATCGGGCTGAAGGAGATCCCCAGGCCGAAGGCGATGGTCTGGGTGAGCCAGTGGAAGGGCAGCATCAGGCGGGCGGAGGGGCCGCAAGGTCAGCCCATGATCAAAGATCAGAGCCCAAGGTTGGCGACTCCAGCGCCAAGACGATCATGGCGGGGGGCGACCAACAGGGAACGCATCGGATCAGGGCAGACCCCCGCTGCACAACGCTTTCCGCAGCCAGAGGAACTCCCTAGCGTGGTGGGTTGAACCGGGCTTCTGCCGATGCCGTTGCACCCCGCTGCCTTGGCGACTCAGGCTGCCCGCGCCGATGGGGCATTGGGCGTGGACCCGATCGGCGCCTGCAGGGCCCTGGGGGACCGGATGGAGCCCGCCGCTGCACCGGCAGACGCGTCGCATTCCGAGCCCTAAACCCCACACCGCCAGGAGAGAGCTCCCTGCAATCCCCCACCGTGCTCACCACCCTGCTGATCCTGCTGGTGGGATTGGCCCTGGCGCGGCTCAGCGCCGGCCAGCTGGCCCGCTGGGCGGTGCCGGCCATCGTGGTGGAGCTGGTGATCGGCTTCCTGCTGGGCAACACGCTGCTGCCCTTCAGCGCCATCCAGCCGGTGAGCGGCCTCACCGAACTGGGGGTGCTGACGCTGTTTTTCCAGGTGGGCCTGGAGGTGCGCGGCGATCTGCTGGCCTCCCGGCGCGGCACGATCCTGCGGCTGGTGGCCCTCAGCTGCCTGGCGCCGCTGCTGGGCTACGGGCCCCTGGTGGCGCTGTTCGGCATGGCACCGGCCACGGCCCTGCTCTGCCTGGCCTGCGTGGCGGCCACCGGCACGGGGGTCACCCTGCGGCTGCTGGCCCAGCGGGGGGCCCTGCGCACCCCCTCCGGCCGGCTGCTGGTGGGGGTGTCGGTGCTCGACGACCTCCCCGCCATCGGCCTGCTCAGCCTCTCGGTGGCCCTGGGGGGCAGCAACTGGAACAACGGCCCGGGCTGGGGAGGCATGGCCCTGGGGCTAGCGGCGGCGGCCCTGAGCCTGCTGGCGGCCAACCACTGGCGGCAGCGCGGCGGTGCAGCACCGGAGAGCCCCCTGGCGGTGCTGATCCTGCTGATCGGCTGCGCCTGGGTGGGGGAGGTGAGCGGCCTCACCGCGCTGCTGGGGGCCCTGTGGGGCGGGGTGTTGCTCAACCGCCTCCACCCGGAGCCACAGCGGCTGGGGGGATTGCTGACGCTGCTCTCGGAGGTGTTCCTGCCCCTCTATTTCATCAGCGTGGGCATGCGCATTCAGGCGGGCACGCTGCTGCAGAGCCAGGCCTGGGGACTGGCGCTGCTGTTGCTGCTGCTGGCGGTGGCCTCGAAGCTGCTCTGCGGCCTGGGGGTGAGCGCCGCCGACCGCCGCGCCGGCATCGACCGCTGGCAGGTGATCTACGGCCTGATGCCCCGGGGCCTGCCCGGGCTGGTGTTCGCCAGCACCGCCCTGGCGGCGGGGGTGATCACGGCGGTGCAGTTCTCCGCCCTGGTGCTGATGGTGAGCAGCACCACGGTGGTGGGGCTGCTGCTGCTGGAGCGGCGGCTGCAACGTCAAGAAAAAACCCCCGGCGCGAACGCCGGGGGTTGAGGACATCTCCGGCAGCGGGCCTCAGAGGGCCGCGTTGCCGCGGTCGCCGGTGCGGATCCGCACCACTTCATCCACGGGGGTGATGAAGATCTTGCCGTCACCGATCTCGCCGGTGCGGGCGGCCTCGGTAATGGCGGCGATGGCGGCTTCCACCTTGTCGTCGGAGACGACGGCGGTGATCCGCATCTTGGAGAGGAAATCCACCGTGAACTCATTGCCCCGGTAGATCTCCACTTGCCCCTTCTGGCGGCCGAAACCGCGCACATCGTTGATGGTCATGCCCACCACGTCGATGGCCACGAGGGCCGTCTTGACGGCGTCCACCTTGCCGGGACGCACCACTGCTGTGATCTGTTTCATGGCAGGGCCCTATCAGTAGGTCATCGGGTCGTAGGCCTCTTCGCCGTGGGCGACGAAGTCCATCCCGCGCTCTTCCTCCTCCGGGGTGGCCCGCAGGCCCACCACGGCGCCCACGATCCAGAGGATCACGGCCGTGCCGACACCCACGAAGCCGTAGCTGATCAGCACGGCCTTCACGTGGGCCACGAACAGGGCACCATTGCCACCGGCGGCCAGGATCTCAGCCGATTTGGGGAAGTAATCGGCGGGCACCAGGGCCGGAGCGGCCAGGGCACCGGTGAGCAGGGCCCCCACGGTGCCACCCACGCCGTGCACGGCATAGGCATCGAGGGAATCATCGAACTGGATGGCAGCCTTCACCTGCACGGCGATGTAGCAGGCGGAAGCCGTGGCCACGCCGATGATCAGCGCCTGAGGCATGTACACGAAACCGGCGGCGGGGGTGATCCCCACCAGGCCCGCCACGGCGCCGGTGGCGGCACCCACGGCGGTGGGCTTGCCATCACGGAACCACTCGATCAGGCACCAGGTGAGCAGGGCCGCCGAAGCGGACAGCGTGGTGGTGAGGAAGGAGAAGCCAGCGCCCTTGGCGGCGAAGTAGCTGGCGCCGTTGAAGCCAAACCAGCCAAACCACAGCAGGCCGGCACCCAGCAGGATGAATGGCACGTTGTGGGGGGGGCGCCGGCTATCCGGGAAGCCACTGCGGGGACCCACGATGGCCGTGGCCACCAGGGCACCCACACCGGCGGCGATGTGCACCACGGTGCCGCCGGCGAAGTCGATGGCGCCGATTTCACCGAAGGGGCCCAGGTAACCACCGCCCCAGACCATCTTGGCCATCGGGCAGTAAATGAACAGGCTCCAGAGCAGAGAGAACCAGAACCAGGCCTTGAAGTTGATGCGCTCCACCAGGGCGCCGGAGATCAGGGCCGGGGTGATGATCGCGAACATGCCCTGGAACAGGGCGAAGGAGGAGGCGGAGATGGCGAAGCCATCGGCCAGCGGGGCATCCCCCAGCTCACCGCCCACGCCGTTGAGCCACATCTGGCCGAGGCCACCGATGAAGGGGCTCTTGAAGCCGGTGTCGAAGGCGAGGGAGTAACCCACCACCACCCAGAGAACACCGATGAGCCCCATCAGGAAGAAGCTCATCATCATGGTGTTGAGCACGTTCTTGGCGCGGGTGAAGCCGCCGTAGAAGAACGCCAGGCCGGGGGTCATCAGCAGCACCAGGGCTGAACCCATCAGCATCAGCAGGGTGTCGGCACCGTCGGTGGGCACCTTGGCCAGGGCGGCCCGGGCGGAGCCGGCCATCAGAGGCAGCAGGCCAGCGCCGAAGGCCAGCAGCATCACCGCATAGCGCTTCAGCTCGGGCTCCTGAACCTTGGCCAGGGCCTTGGTGCGGAATCGTTCGAAAACGGCCAGGGGGGTGGGACCACCGCCGGCCAAGGGGACATGAACCATGGAAGGGAGAGACCTCTTCAACGTTCGCGAGAGGACACTCCCTGCAGCCATCAGCCAAAGGTGTATCAACGACTACCTCAACCGATCGATTGTTCCCGAGCGCAACCGCAGAAACGCCACCCCCAACAGGCTGCTCTTGAATCAGAACAGGTGAGAACCGGACTGCGCTTGTGTCGCGATTGCAACAAACCGCCTGGCACAGCCTCTCTGGCTCGGAGTGCCTGCAACGGCTCGAGGGCAGCGATCAGGGGCTGAGCACGGCGGCCTCCGCCCGACGCCTGGCAGACATTGGCCCCAACAAACTGGAGCTGAGCGCCGGCCGCAGCGCCCTGGAGATCCTCTGGGATCAATTCAGCAACGTGATGCTGATCATGCTGCTGGCGGTGGCGGCGGTGTCCGCCGCGGTGTCGATCCACCAGCAGGAATTCCCGAAGGATGCCATCGCCATCCTGGTGATCGTGATCCTCAACGGCCTGCTGGGCTACCTGCAGGAAAGCAAGGCCCAACAGGCGCTGCTGGCCCTGCGGGACATGGCCCAGCCCCTGGTACAGGTGCGCCGCGATGGCGAGTGGCAACGCCTCTCCAGTGAGCTGCTGGTGCCGGGCGACCTGATCCGCCTGGAGGCGGGCGACCGCGTGCCCGCCGATGCACGCCTGCTGGAGGTGGCCGAGCTGGGGGTGCGCGAAGCCGCCCTCACCGGCGAAGCGGAGGCGGTGTTCAAGCAAGCAGACCTGCTGCTGGAAGCCGACACCCCCGTGCTGGAGCGGCAAAACTGCCTGTTCCAGGGCACCGAGGTGGTGCGGGGCCGGGGCCTGGCGGTGGTGACCGCCACCGGCATGGCCACCGAACTGGGGCAGATCGCCGAGCTGATCAACACCGCGGGTGGCGAGAGCACGCCGCTGCAGGAGCGGCTCGATGGCCTGGCCAAGGTGCTGGTGGGCAGCGCCCTGGCCCTGGTGGCGGTGGTGGTGGTGCTGGGCTGGCTGCTGGGCCAGCCCCTGCTCAACCTGCTGGAGGTGTCGCTGTCGATGGCGGTGGCGATCGTGCCGGAGGGCCTGCCGGCGGTGATCACGGTGACCCTCGCCATCGGCACCCAGCGCATGGTGCGCCGCGCCGCCCTGATCCGGCGATTGCCGGCGGTGGAGGGCCTGGGGTCGGTCACGGTGATCTGCTCCGACAAAACCGGCACCCTCACCCAGAACCGCCAGGTGGTGCAGGAGCTGCGGGTGGGCACCGAGCTGGTTGCCGTGGGCGGCCAGGGCTACGAGCCCACGGGCAGCCTCAACCCCAGCACCCTGGAGCCGCCGGCCGGCGCCAGGGCAGGCGCCTACGCCGGGGCCCGCACCCTGCTGCTGCAGGCGGGGGTGCTCTGCAGCGACGCCGAACTCAAAACCCAGGCCGATGGCAGCTGGGACATCCTCGGCGACCCCACCGAGGGGGCCCTGGTGGTGGTGGCCGCCAAGGCGGGCATCGATGGCTTTGCCTTGCGCAGCCGCTACCGCCGGGTGGCCGAAATCCCCTTCAGCTCCGAGCGGCAGCTGATGGCCGTGTGGATCGACGATCCCCAGTGCGAGCTGCAGGATCCGCTCGGGGGCTGCGCCACCAGCTCAGGCCGGCTGCTGATCAGCAAGGGTGCCCCTGAGGTGATCATCGGCCTGTGCGACCGCTGGATCGATGGCAGCGGCGTGGTGACCCTGGCCGAGGAGCAGCGCCAGTGGTGGCTGGAGCAGGCCCGCAACCTGGCGGCCTCCGGCCTGCGGGTGCTGGCCTTCGCCTGCGCGCCGCACCACCCCAGCCCCGACCACGACCTCGACGACCAGGTGCTGCTGGGGCTGATGGCCCAGCTGGATCCCGCCCGGCCCGAGGTGGCCACGGCGGTGGCCACCTGCCGCGGCGCCGGGATCCGGCCGGTGATGATCACCGGCGACCACCCGCTCACCGCCCGCGCCATCGGCGCCGCCATCGGCCTGGCGCCGGCGGATGGGGAGGTGGTGCTGGGGCGGGAACTGGAGCGCTGTGATGACGGCCAGCTGCGGCAGGTGGTGGCCCGCTGCAGCATCTACGCCCGGGTGCCACCCGAGCAGAAGCTGCGCATCGTGAAGGCCCTGCAGGCCAACGGCCAGGTGGTGGCCATGACCGGCGATGGCGTCAACGACGCCCCCGCCCTCAAGCAGGCCCACATCGGCGTGGCCATGGGCATCACCGGCACGGAGGTGAGCAAGGAGGCCGCCGACATGGTGCTGCTGGACGACAACTTCGCCACGATCGTGAACGCCGTGGAGGAGGGGCGGTTGGTGTACGCCAACATCCGCCGCTTCGTGAAATACATCCTGGGCAGCAATGTGGGCGAGCTGATCACCATCGCCTCGGCGCCACTACTGGGACTGGTGGGGGTGCCACTTACCCCGCTGCAGATCCTGTGGATGAACCTGGTCACCGATGGGGTGCCCGCCCTGGCCCTGGCCCTGGAGCCCGGGGAAGACGGGCTGATGCAGAAGGCCCCGGCGGAACCCGGTGAATCGATCTTCGCCCGGGGCATCGGCCGCTACATCCTGCGCATCGGCGTGGTGTTCGCGGTGATCGTGATCGCCCTGATGCTCTATGCCGCCTGGCACGACGCCCCCTGGGAAACCATGGTGTTCACCACCCTCTGCCTGGCCCAGATGGGCCATGCCCTCTCAGCCCGCAGCGATCTTCCGCTGATCCAGGTGGCCCCCTTCTCCAACCCCTGGCTGCTGTGGGCGGTGCTGCTCACCTCCGGCCTGCAGCTGCTGCTGCTCTATGTGCCAGGGCTGTCGCGGTTCTTCGGCACCACGCCTCTGAGCGGCCACGACCTGCTGATCTGTGTGGGCTTCAGCCTGCTGTTCTTCCTTTATCTGGAGCTGGAAAAGCTGTGGCGGCTGTGGCGCCGCCGCGGCGACGCCCACAGTTAACGGGCTGGCTCCTCGGTGGGAATGCCACTGGCGGTGCGCAGCTGATCGGTGGCGGCGATGGCCCCCACTAGGGGCAAAGAGCAGAGGCAGATCAACAGCGCCAGCAGCTGCTGCCGCCAGGAGAGTCGCTGGCTCGGCTCCAGCCGGCTGTTGACCACGGGCAGGCCGCAGCCGCAGCACTCCAGCCCCTGGCTGCCCTTGCTGATCAGGCGAGAACCGCAGTAACCGCAGGCCATGGCCCCAGGCAGGTGTGCAGCAACTTTGTGGCTGCGGTGGGGCATGCTTCAGTTCAATCTGAACCGTTCTGACTGCGGCCTGCCGATGGGCCGCGGAGCATAAAAAAGCCCGCCTTGCGGCGGGCTGAACGCGAACGTTGGCGAAGCCAACTCATTTGGCAGAGGCGAAGTCGGGATAGGCCTCCATGCCGTGCTCGCCGATGTCGAGGCCCTCCTTCTCTTCGGATTCAGTCACCCGGATGCCACCGAAGATCACGCCAATGATGGACCACACAATGAAGGTGGTCACAATCGTGAAAATGGCGTAAGCGATAACTCCCACGGCTTGAACACCCAGCTGGCTGAAACCGTGACCGGTCAGCAGGCCCTTGTCCATGTTGAACAGGCCCACAGCCAAGGTGGCCCAAATGCCGCAGGTGCCGTGCACGGAGAAGGCGCCCACAGGATCGTCAATCTTCAGGGAGTCAATGAAGCTCACCGAGAACACAACGATCACACCAGCGATGAACCCAACGACCCAGGCGGCAGGCATCGAGAACCCATCACAACCAGCCGTCACGCCCACCAGGCCGGCCAAAATGCCATTGATGGTCATGGTGAGGTCGGGCTTACCACCGGTGAACTGGCTCACCAGAGTGGCGGCAATTCCGCCACCGGCAGCGCCAAGGGTGGTGGTGACAGCGATGTAAGGCACTTCAGGTGCCATCGAAAGCCAGGAGCCGGGGTTGAAGCCATACCAGCCGATCCAGAGGATCAGACAGCCCAAAGTTGCGATAGCAAGGTTGTGGCCAGGCATGGCCTGGGGCTTGCCGTCAGCAAACTTGCCGATGCGAGGGCCAAGCAGCATCGCACCCACCAAGCCGGCCCAGGCACCAAAGGAGTGAACTACGGTGGAACCGGCAAAATCGATAAAACCAAGGCGGTTTAACCATCCACCACCAACGCCCGCATCATCGGGAAAATTCCACTGCCAGGAGCCAGCGATAGGATAAAGAATACCAACCAAAATCAGTGAGAAAACAACGAACTCACCAAACTTGATTCGCTCAGCAACAAGGCCTGAGACAATTGTTGCAGCAGTACCGGCAAAAGCGGCCTGGAACAGAAAATCAACGCTAGGCACAAGAGAGGCATTGGTCACCATTTCAGGGGTGACCGTGGGGTCGAAGAACAGGCCTCCAAATTTGAACCAACCGGGAATGACCCAGTCAGCGTTGTACATGATCTTGTAGCCAATGAACCAATAGGCGGTCACCGCAAGGGCAAACACGATCAGGTTCTTGGCAAGGATGTTGACCGCATTTTTCTGGCGGCACATCCCTGCTTCCACCATGGCGAAGCCGGCGTTCATGAAGATCACCAGGACGGCGCACACGAACAAGAACATGTTGTTCGCGAGGAACCCGGCATTCAGCTCGGGCAGCTCGGCGGCGTGGGCCGCCAGGTTGAACAGGCCCAAACCCATGAGGGCAATGGGCACGCAGGCCAACCAGGTAAGCGTGCGATTGGAGGAGAGGCCGCGGACTTTGCGCATCAGGAGCGAGGGGGCTTCCAACAGGCTGGCCTGCTGGAGTGACCGCACCTGAGGACGCCGCGGCCCTGGGGTGGCAGCAACCATGGGTGAGATGTTGAAGGAATTTTGTTGGACCACTGGACGGCATAAAAGCCGCCATGCCACGTTTTAGCGCTCACGGAACAGCAAGTTGTATCGGATTGAACAAAATCCATAAATCAGTGGGCCAAGCCGATGCAGCCGGGACAATGGATCCGCCAGTAAAAAGCTCGCTGAGATACAGCAAAGTCTGTACTTTTCCTAAGAAACGGGCATTTTGTTCACTATGAACTTTTTGTTCTCGCTAAAACGGTGCTGAAGGACAAAACGTTGGGTGAGCCGCCCCAGGGCCATGGTTCACCGGAAGTAGCCCACCGCTAGGCGAAGCAACGCTCCTTCCTCCGAAGCGGACCGCCTGCCCACCGCAGGCCCTCACCCAACCCTTCGAGGCCCAACCCATGACCAAACTCCAATACCGCGGCGTCGGCTACGACAACGCCCAGCACGAACAGCTCAGCAACGAGCCCGTGGACCACGCCTACCGCGGCCAGCACTACACCTCCGCCCCGCGCCACGAAGCCGCCGCGGTGAACACCGAGGTGGAACTGCAGTACCGCGGCCAGCACTACCACCACCAGCAGGCCGAAGCGGCCCAGCAGGTGAACAACGGCTGATCGCCAGCCAGCCCAATCAGCCAAACGGTGGCGACTGCTACGCCACACGCCAGCACCTCCCCCCTCCAATGGGGGGAGGTTTTTTATGGCGGGATCCAGGCGATGAGCCTCCCCACGGACATCACCCTCACCCCCCTGGGCGACAGCTACCGCATCAAGCCCGAGTCGGTGCACGGGATGCTCTGGCTGCAGACCCACTTCGAAAGCAGCACCTGGGATCTGATTTGCGGTGGCAAGGTGCGGCTCACGGCTGAGTCGTGCCGCAGCCTGCAGACCGATGCCCACCAGGCAGGCCTGCAGCTGTGCAGCATCCCGGCCATCCCCTCCCTCTGAAAGAGGCTGTGGGGCATCAGGCGCCCCGCAGCCGCTGCTGGCGCCAGCGCAGGGTGCTCCAGATCAGAAACACCATCAGGGCGGGCAGGGCCACCACCAGCACCAGCAGGCGGAATTCATCGGCCACGGTTGAGGCGCTGCTGCTGAGGAGCTGCTCCACCGCATAAAGCACGTAGAGCCCCATCAGGATCCAGCCCTCCAATCGCGTGATCACGCCACCACTCCAGAAGATCGGCAAGCAGGCCAGTGTGGTGGCCACCATGATCGGGAAATCGCGGGCCAGCATCACCGGATCCACCCCCAGGCCGCGGCCCCCGGAGACAAGCGCACAGAGCCCCAGAATCACCAACTGGTTGAGCAGGTTGCTGCCCACCACGTTGCCGATGGCCAGATCCGCCTTGCCGCGATAAGCCGCCACCAGGGAGGTGACCAGCTCCGGCATCGAGGTGCCGGCCGAAACGATGGTGAGTCCGATCACCGTTTCGCTCACCCCCAAGCCCTGGGCGGCGGCGATGGCCCCCTTCACCAGCACCTGGGAGCCTGCCACCAGCAGCACCAACCCTCCGGCCAGCTTGCCGAGGGCAACGGGCAGGGTGGACGCTTCCTGCGTGTCGAGGTCGTCAGCGGCTTCGGCGGGTTCCTCCTTGGCACTTCGAATTTCCCAGAGCAGGTTGATCACCGTGCCGGTGATCAGGGCCAGGCCCGCCACCCAGGTGATGCGGCCGCCGGAGGCCATGCCCCAGGTGGCCATCGACACCCCCAGCAGCAGCGGCACATCCCGGCGCACCAGGCGGCTCTTCACCCGCAGCGGCATCACGGCTGCGCTGGCCCCCAACACCACCAGCACATTGAAGATGTTGGAGCCCACAACATTGCTCACCGCGATGGCATCGCCAGCGCTCCCCCCCTGAATGGTGGAGAGCAGGCTCACAAACAGCTCCGGGGCGCTGGTGCCAAGCGACACCACCGTGAGGCCAATCACGATCTGGGGGATCCCCAGCAGCAACGACAGGGTCACGGAGCCCGCCACAAACAGCTCCCCACCGCCGAACAGCAGCAGGATCCCCGCCACGATTTGGAACGCACTGAGGGCGAAGGGCATGAACACGGGCGTCACTGCGGCAATTCTGCATGGGTGCCCCTGGCAGGTCACCCTGAAGCCATGGGTGTGCAATGTTCACAAACGACGCCTGGGATTGATCAGGCTTGGTGATCAACAGCAGCAGCCAATCTTCTACCCCCAGTGCCCAAATGGAACCGATATCGGTTAAGCGGCAGATCGAACCGCGATTGGCTGCCAGTTGCCAACAGGGCGCAGCCGCAATGCAACGCCTCATCCCCTGGGATCGCCTAAGCCCCAGAGGATCCCAGCAATGATTAGCCCAACTGATCGATAGGATTGCGATTGCTTGGTCAACGCCGACAACCCGCCTATCCGCTGTTTTTGATCAGTAATCTCTCGCGAACCCAAATTCAGACATCCCCCCGATGCCTGCGCCACAGACGCTCAACCGCAGCAGCTGCGACGCTCTCACCCAGCACCTACGCGCCATTGGTCGCATTCCCCTGCTCACCCATGAGGAGGAGATCACCCTGGGCCGTCGTGTGCAAACCCTGCGCCAGCTGGAGGAGATCCACGAGGAGCTCACCATCCGCGCCGATGGCCGCACCCCCAGCCTCGAGATCTGGGCCGCCGAGGCGGGGCTCACCCTCAAAACCCTGCAACGGCGCGTGCGGGGCGGGCAGCGGGCCAAAAACCGCATGGTGGCCGCCAACCTGCGCCTGGTGGTGACCATCGCCCGTAAATACGCCAACCGCCAGCTGGAACTGGAGGATGTGATCCAGGAGGGCAACCTGGGGCTGATCAAGGCGGTGGAGCGCTTTGACCCCAGCCGCGGTTACAAGTTCTCCACCTATGCCTATTGGTGGATCCGCGAGGGCATCACCCGCGCCATCGCCGATAAAAGCCGCACCGTGCGCCTGCCGGTGCACGTGGGCGAATGCCTCAACAAGCTGCGCCGCGCCCAGCAGCAGCTCTGGCAGGAGCTGGGCCGCACCCCCAGCATCGATGAGCTGGCCGACCACACCGGCCTCAAACCACTGGACATTCGCGAAACCCTGTTCCGCGCCCAGCAACCCCTGAGCCTGGATGGCACCCCCGCCGGGGATGACGACGCCAACCTGCTGGAGCGCATCGCCTGTGGTGCCACCGCCCCGGCCGACCAGGTGACCCGCCACCATCTGGTGGAGGACCTGGAGCAGGTGCTGGCTGAACTCCCCAACCAGGAGGCGGAGCTGCTGCGGCTCCGCTACGGGATCAACCTGGAGGCGCCCATGCCCCTGAGCGCCGTGGCCCGCAGCATGGGGGTCACCCGCGACACCGCCCGGGGCATCGAGCGGCGCGCCAACGCCGCCATCCGCGATCGCTCCCCCCACGTGATCGACTATCTGGAGGCGTGAAGCGATGCAACAACGTCAACTGCAAGCCGCGCGACATCTCGCCTTGCCAGCCTTGGTGAGCGGCCTGATCCTCGGCTGGTCGGCCGCCCAGGCCGCCCCCACCCTGCCCTTTGCACCGGCCCCCGCCGCCTTCCAAAGTTGGCTCAACGGCCAGCGCAACTGGCCCCATGGCCAGCGGCTGCAGTTCAGCGGCCTGGCCCAGTGCCTGGATCAAACCACCCGCCACTCCCCTTACCGCACGCCGGTTTACACCTGCCTGGCTGGAGAGCTGCGCCTCAGCGGCGGTGATCGACCCGAGCAGCGCTGCCAACTGCAGCGCGTGAGTTACTTTCCCGCTATGAAACGGGTGCGCTACTGGACGGCCCAGTGCAGCCCCGCCGGCTGAGCGGCACCCCATGAGCTGGCATCCCCACCTCTGGCACCCCACCACCCAGGTGGCGGTGGCCCCAGAGCCCCTGCGGGTGGTGGGTAGCCGGGGCAGCCTGCTGGAGCTGGAGGACGGCCGCCAGCTGATCGATGCCATCAGCAGCTGGTGGGTCACCCTGCATGGCCACGCCGAGCCCAGCATCGCCGCCGCCATCGGCCGCCAGGCGCAGCAGCTGGAGCAGGTGATCTTCGCCAACTTCAGCCACCGCCCGGCGGAGCAGCTGGCCACACGGCTCAGCGCCCTCACGGGCCTGGAGCGGCTCTTCTTTTCCGACAACGGCTCCACCGCCGTGGAGGTGGCCCTCAAGATCGCCTGGCAGTGGTGGCGCAACCAGGGCAGCGAACGGCGCCAACTGATCGCCTTTGAGGGGGCGTACCACGGCGACACCTTCGGAGCCATGGCCCTGGGGGATCGCTCCATCTTCACCGCCCCCTACGACGACCTCCTGTTCGACGTGGCCCGCATCCCCTGGCCCCACACCCACTGGGGGGATGGGGGGCTTGAGCAGCGGGAAGCGGAGGCCCTGTCCCAGCTGGATCGGGCCCTGCAAATCCCCACCGCGGCCCTGATCGTGGAGCCCCTGATCCAGGGGGCCTCCGGCATGCGCCTGGTGCGGGCCGGCTTCCTGCGGGCGGTGCAGGAGCGGCTGCGGGCCAGCGGCGCCCTGCTGATCGCCGATGAGGTGATGACCGGCTTCGGCCGCACGGGGGCCCTGTTCGCCAGCCAGCGGGCCCAGCTGCAGCCGGATCTGGTGGCCCTCTCCAAGGGGCTCACCGGCGGCTTCCTACCCATGGGGGTCACCCTGGCCAGCGAACGGCTCTACCGCGGCTTCATCAGCGACACCCCGGCCCACACCTTCTTCCACGGCCACAGCTTCACCGCCAACCCCCTGGGCTGCGCCGCGGCCCTGGCCAGCCTCGATCTGCTGCAGCGGAACCCGGAGCGCTTCCAGCAGTTCGAAGCCCGGCACCGGCCTGGCCTCGAGCAGCTCAGCACCCATCCCCTGGTGAAGCGGGTGCGCTGCCTGGGCACCATGGCGGCCTTCGAGGTGGAAGCCGGCGCCGCCAGCTACCTCAATCCGGTGGGGCGCCAGATCCAGCGGCTCTGCCTGGAGCAGGGGGTGTTCCTGCGTCCCCTGGGCCACGTGGTGTATCTGCTGCCGCCGCTGGGCATCAGCGAAGCCCAACTGCAGCGCTGCTACGAGGCCCTGGAGGCCGCCCTGGGGCAGCTCCAGCAATAAGAAGCGTGTAGTTGTCGCATCTAAGACACGCCCAGAGACGGCCGTTATGGAGCCTGGCTGCACAACCCTCGGCTTGCCATGGCCACCGCCTTCAGCAACCCACGCCTGCTGAGCTTCAGCGACCACGGCGCCCCCTACCGGGGCCACTGGGTGATCTACGCCGCCGGCCAGGCCGACAGCTACGCCGCCTGCCATGAGCTGTGCGAGCAGGGGCAATCGCTCCAGGTGGTGGAGCAGCGCCAGCTCCCCAATGCCCTGGAGGCCCGCCGGTTCAGCACCCACCTGATCCTGCACGGCTGGACGCCGGATGAGGTGCACAGCGACCAGGGGTACAGCCTTCTGGGGGCCGGAGCCTGATGCAACAGGATGCCCTGGCCACAACCGAGCCAACCGCGGGCGAGATCGTGGAGGAGCACCGCCAGGGCACACCACTGCGCCCCCAGGAACCCACAATGATTCGCATCGTGCGCCGCAACGATCAAGACAGTTGGCGCACGTACAACAACGACTGCTATTGATCACCAGCACATGGCCCTTGATCAACAGCCGTCACGATTCATCTGACTTGCCTTGATGTTGCTTGACGGCAGGCTGCGATTCGGTACAAAAGCGTTCAAGCACAGGAGTTTTCGCCATGCCGGATACCTTCGCCCTGTTTCTGGCCATCGGCATCATCGGCACCTCCGTGGCCCTGGCCACGGCCATCCTGTTTGACGACTCCCGCACCAAACAACGCTCGATTGAGCACTACCGCAACCTCGAGCGCCAGCGGGCCCATCGCATGCGCCGTTTAGGCAGCAAAGGCGCCACGCGCCCCAGCTGGGATCACTACCTCGACGACAAGAATCAGCGGGCTGCCTGATGGCAGGCGACGGGTGATCTAACCCGGCAGGATCACCCGATCAATCACGTGCACCACGCCGTTGTCGCACACAATGTCGGCGCTCACCACGGTGGCGTTTTTCACCTCAAACGGCTCAGCGCGCCGGATCGGCACCGATGCCCCCTCCAGGCTTTCCCATTCCGGCTGAGCCACCAGCGCCGCGCGGGAGTGGGCGCCGGCCAACACGTGATATTTCAGGATCCGCGCCAATTGGGGCGGGTTATCCACCAGGGTTTGCACCGTGCCGGGGGGCAGCGCCGCAAAGGCATCGTCCACCGGGGCAAACACGGTGAAGGGGCCAGGCCCCTCCAGGGCACCCCGCAGACCACCGGCCTCCACGGCCGCCAGCAGGGTGTTGAACAAACCGGCCGAGGCAGCCGTCTCAAGAATGGTGGCCATCGGGATTAGCGGTAGTCCTGGCTTTGGATATCGGAGAGACGGGCTTCCGGCCGTAGGAAGCGGTCCATCTGGGCCTCAAAGAACTGGCGGTTGGCCATCAGGTGCTCGGGGTCGGTGTCATCGAGCGGATAGAGCAGTGCGCAGCGCAGCGCCTGAATCACCGCGGAGGTCACGTTGTACATCGAGCGCTGGAAGGTGATCCCCAGCTGCACCAGCTCATCCTCCTCACCGCGGCGATGCTCCCGATAGATCTCCTTGAGATAGGGGGGCAGGAAATGGAGCATGTCCTGCATCAGCAGGGTGGGGGGAATACCAGCCGAGCCCACGGGGTACACATCGGCGTAGAGGATGCCGTAGTGGAAGTCGGCCTGGTTGTCGGGCACCTGCTGGGCCTGGGCGTTGTAGCTCTTGGTGCCCCGGAAGGGTGAGGTGCGGTAGAACACCGCCTCCACATAGGGCAGCGCCGCCTCATAGAGCCAGGTGAAGCCTTCGCTCTTGGGGATGATCTCGATGCATTCGTCGCCGATATACACGTGGTGGTAGATGGGGCGACCCGCCACGGCGAAGATGCCGTTGACGAGGAAGTCCATCGCCTGGGGCACCGTGGTGAGCTTGCCCTCGTCGAAGAGGTCGCTCATCTCGAAGAACACCGGCGCCATCACCTCCCAGAACAGGCCGAGGTTGGCGGCGTAGGAGAGCTGCCGCACCTGCTCCAGGAACATCTCCGGGAACAGCTTGTAGAGCCCCAGCATCAGGGGGTTCCCCCGGAAGTAGGCCTTGATGGCCCGATCGGCGTTGGCCTTGTAGGCGTCGCTCTCCAGGTAGTCGTTGAAGCGGCCGCCCATGCCCTGGTGCCAGAGCATGGCTTGCATGCAGGCCTCGGCGAACTCCATGTTCACCCGGTCGTGCCAGAGGTGATGCAGCAGCTTGGGCATGCGGCGCGTCTCGCCCCGCTCCATGAATTCGAGCAATTCCGGGTGGGCCTTCTCGCCACCCCGCCAGATGCGCAGCTTCGACTGCTCACCCGAATAGGAGCAGGGGCGATCCAGATACTCCTGGGAGATGAAGTACTTGAACGCCGGCAGCGGGTTGAGGAACACCCGCTCGGCGATGTACAGCAGATCACGCCAATAGAAGTCCATCGGCACGGCGTAGGCCTTGTAGATGCCGATGATCTGCTGGAGGTTTTCGGGGGTGTCGGGCAGCATCGAGCCGCCCGCCTCCAGCCGATGGATCACCTCGGCGTAGCGGTGGGTGGAGGGGGGAATCAGGGGAGCCTTGACACGCTCCGGGGCAATGCTGGTGGTCATGCGGGGAGCTGCGAGGGGGCGAGAGAGGCGGCGGAGGCAATCACGGTGACGGCCTCACTGGAGCGCAGGGCCAGGGGGGCCGTGGCGGTTTCACTCAGGCCGGTGAGCAGGGTGGGCCAGATGCCACCCACCAGCACCAGGGCGGTGAGCACCAGGGCCGGAGCCCGCTCAACCCAGCTGGTGCTGGCCCAGTTGGCCTTGGCGTTATCGAGCCGGCCAAAGCCCACCCGGTTGAACAGGCGCACGGCATACACGGCGGTGAAGCCGGAGGAGAGCAGGCACACCAGGGTGGGGATGGGGTAGGCCACCCAGCTGCCTTCAAACACCAGCAGCTCCGCCACGAAGCCGGCCTGCCCCGGCACACCGGCGGCCGCCATCAGGGCCAGCAGCATCAGACCCATGGTGAACGGCAACCCCCGCTGCGCATTCAGCAGACCCGACAGCTCCGGAATCTGAGCCGTGCCGGTTTTGGTTTCCACCAGGCCCACCAGGCAGAACAGCAGGGCGATGATCAAGCCATGGGCCAGGATCTGGGCCATCACCCCCTGCAGGCTCAGGGGTGTGGCCGCCGCCAGGGCCAGCAGCAGAAAGCCCATGTGCCCCAGGGAGCTGTAGGCCACCAGACGCCGCATGTCGAGCTGGGCGATGGCGTTGAGGGCGCCATAGATGGCCGTCACCGCACCGATGGCGGCGATCCAGGCCGACCCATCGCTCCAGGCGTCGGGCAGAAAACCGATGCCAAAGCGCAACAGGCCATAGGCCCCCAACTTCGACACCGCACCGCTGAGCAGCATCGCCACCGGCGTGGGGGCCTGGCTGTAGGTGAGGGGCTGCCAACCGTGCAGCGGCACCATCGGCAGCTTCAGGCCGAAGGCCAGCAACACCAGCGCCAGCAGGATGCGCTGCTGATCCGGTGGGATCCGGTGGCTGGCCAGGGCCGCGAAGCTGAAATCGAGCCCGCCGGGGTTGAGCCAGCCGAAGGCCAGCACCGCCGTGAGCAGGGCGATGCCCGACACGGCCCCATAGATCAGAAAGCGGATGGCGGCCCCGGCCCGGCGCTCGCCGCCCCAGATGGCCACCAGCAGGGTGGTGGGAATCAGGATCAGCTCATAGGCCAGCACAAACAGCAGGGCGTTGCGGGCCAGAAATGCCCCCATCAGCCCCACATTGGTGGCCAGCAGCAGTCCATAGAAGAGACGCGCCCGCTGCTGCTCGAGGGGGGTGGCCAGCACCGCCATGGCGGTGATCAGCGCCGCCAGCAGCACCAACGGCAGGCTGAGGCCATCCATCCCAAGATCGAGCCGCAGCCCCAGCTTCGGCAGCCAGCTCAGGGAGACATCCGCGGGGGGCAGGCGCCAGGCCACTACAGCGGTGGCCAACTGGGCCAGGCTTGCGGCCAGGGCCGTGCGGCGCACCCAGGGGCTCGCCACCGGCAACAGCTGCAGCCCGCAGGCGGCCAGCAGAGGAATCAGAAACAGCAACAGCAGGGTCATGGGGTCCTCCGGATCAACGGGCCAGCAGCCAGGCCGACATCACCAGCACCCCCAGCACCAGTGACAGGGCGTAGGCCTGGGAATTGCCACTGGTGGTGAGGCTCAGCTGGCGGGCGCCGGCCATGGCGGCACCGCCGGTGCCGCTGCTGAAGCCATCCACCAGGGCCCTGTCGCTCCAGGCGCTGAAACGGGCCAGGCCCACCACAAACGCCACCACGGTGCGGTGATAAAAGGCCTCGGTGTGCATGTCCTCCGCCAGCCAGTGCTGGATGCCTCCCAGGCCGGAGGGCAGTTCCGCCAGCGGGTGGGGCCGCAGATAGAACCACAGCGAGCTGCCGGCCCCCAGCAGGGTGGAGGCCACCAGGGGCCAGCCCAGGGGGCCCCAGCCCGGGAGGGGGCTCAGTTGATACACCCCGAGATGCACCAGCAACTGGGGGATGTGCAGCACCAGGCCCGTGAGCACCATCGTGGGCAGCACCATCAGCCACAGCACCTCCGGGGAGCGCACCGTGAACGGCTTGGGCACGCCGCCCCAGATCAGGCCGAACACCCGCATCATCGAGGCGCAGAGCAGGGTGTTGGTGATCAGCACCAACCCGCCCAGCAGCACCGGAGCCTTGCTGGCCACGGCCAGCTCCAGCAACTCCCGCAGGGCGGCGAAACCGCCGAAGGGGGGCAGGGCCATCAGGCCGAAGGCCCCCGCCAGAAACGCCATGCCGATCAGCGGCCGGCGGCTCCACAGGCCCCCCAGTTGGGTGAGGTCCTGGGAGACATTGCTGATCACGATCGCCCCCACCGCCATCAGCATCAGGCCCATCGGCAGGGGGTAGACGAGCAGCAGGTGATCGGCCACCTCGATGCCGCCGAGGCCCACCGCCACAAACAACAGCCCCAGCCAGCTGCTCACCAGGAAGCTCATGGCCCGCTTCACATCGATCTGCCCGAGGGCGATCAGGGCCGCCACCAGGGCGGTGGTGCCGCCCACCACCACCAGCACCCCCTGCACCAGGGGGCTGAGCGCAATCAGGGGCTCCAGCCGCAGCAGCACCCAGGCGCCCCCCAGCACCACCACGGAGTTGCGCAGCACCGTGGAGGGCAGCGGGCTCTCCATGGCCTCATCCAGCCACAGGTGCAGGGGGATCTGGGCGCACTTGCCCATGGGGCCGGCGATCAGGGCCAGCAGAATCAGCTGGAAACCAGCGGGCAGGGGCTGGCCGTTGTTGGTGAGGTCGGCGGCCCAGCCCTGCAGGCCATGGAAATTCCAGGTGCCGGTGAGCGGCAGCAGGGCGATCACCCCCGCCAGCAGCACGATGTCGCCGATCCGCTTGGTGAGGAAGGCATCCCGCGCCCCCTTCACCACCAGCGACTGGTTGTACCAGGTGCCCACGATCACGTAGGTGCCCACGGTGAGCAGCTCCAGCAGCACGTAGCTGAAGAACACCGAATCGGTGAGCACCAGGCCGCAGAGGCCCGCCTCAAAGAAGCTCAGGCCACCGAAGAAACGGGGCCAGCCCCAGTCCATCTCCAGGTAGCCGATCGAATAGATCTGCACCAGCACGTGCAGGCCGGTGATCACCGTCATGGCGATCAGGGCGGGCTCGCTCACCAGGCCGTCAAAGCCGATGCGCAGACCGGCGGTGTTGATCCAGGTCCAGCCGAAGCTGGGGGGCGCGTAGATGGCCGAGGCGCCGGCCGCGGAGTTGTTGTGCAGGCTGATCAGGGCCAGCAGGCTGTGGGCGAAGGCCACAGACACCATCAGCAGGTTGATGTAGCCCGACGGCCGGGGGCCGCTGCGCTTGATCAACCCCGGCGACCACAGCAGGCTGAAGGCCGATCCCACCAGGGGATACAGGGGCACCAGCCAGGCCGTTCCAAGCCAGGACACGGAGTGTGCTCGCGAAGTGAGGCGAACGGTAGAAACCGCCGATGGCCGTTGGGGTGAACGGCCAAAGCTGTTGCTCATGGCTGCGGCAAGCGCTGCTGATCAGTGCCCCGCCGCGGCCGGTGGCCCCTCAGCCCGGCAGGTGAAAACTCACCTGGGTGAACACGCGGTTGCGATGGGCATCCAGGGCCCGCCGCAAATTCACACCCCGCTGGTTGAGCAGCACCCCATCGAAGCGATAGCGGGGGATCGCCATCGGCATCACGATCGTGAACTGCTGATCGGGTTGGCTTCGCTCCTCGCGTTCCACAAAGGCCACGAAGGGATCCATCAGGGAGGCAAAGGGGCTCTCCAGCAGTTGCAGCTCCAACCCCGGCGCATCGGCGGTGCTCTGATGCCAGAGCTCACGAATCCGGCGGGGGTCATCCCGCTCGGAGCACACCCACACCCCCACCACCCGATCCGAAATGCTGCAGGCGTAGCGCAGGGCCTCCAGGCTGGGCCGGGTCCACGAAGCCAGCCACACCAGGCTGGTGTTGGCCAAGGGCTCCTGCCGTTGGGGCAAGCGCACCAGCCGATCGTCCTCCGGTTGCAGGCTGATGGCGGCGGTCACCTGCCGGTAACGCCGCCGCACCTGGGCCAGCAGCAGCACCAACACCGGTACGGCCACCACCACGGTCCAGGCGCCCTCCTCAAATTTGCTGATCACAATCACCACCAGCACCACGCTGGTGGTGAAGGCCCCCAGGGCATTCATCAGCAGATGCCCCCCCCAGGCGGCGCTGCGACTCCGCCACCAATGCACCACCATCCCCGCCTGGGAGAGGGTGAAGGCGGTGAACACCCCCAGGGCATAGAGATTCACCGCCACGGTGGTGTCACCGCGACAGACCAAGATCACCCCGGCCGCCATGGCGAGCAGCACCAGGATCCCGTTCTGGAACACCAGGCGGTCGCCGATCCAGGCCATCTGACGGGGCAGAAAGCTGTCCTCGGCGAGCATCGCGGAGAGCCGCGGGAAATCGGCAAAGGCGGTGTTCGCCGCCAAGGCCAGGATCAGCAGGGTGAACAGCTGCAGGGCCCAGAACAGGGGGCTGCCCGCCCCGAACACCCGCATGCCGATCTGGGCCAGCACGGTGCGATCGGGGTGGGGGGCCACGCCGTAGAGGAAGCCCAGGCCGCTCACCGTGATGAACAGCACGGCCAACATCAGGCCCATCAGCACCAACGTGCGGCGGGCCCGCGGCGCCGCCGGCGCCCGGAACACCTTCACGCCGTTGGCGATGGCCTCGATGCCCGTCATGGCGGAGCAACCGGAACTGAAGGCCCGCAGGATCAGGAACAGCCCCAGGGGCTCTACCGCCGCCACCAACGGCGGTGGGTCCGGCTGGAAACCGTGCACCCGGACCAGATTCCAGAGCCCGCAAATCCCCAGCAGCGCCAGCATGGCCACAAAGCCATAGGTGGGCAGTGCAAAGGCGCGGCCCGCCTCCTTTAACCCCCGCAGATTCACCCAGCCCACCAGCGCCAGCAACAGCAGGGCCAAGGAGGTTTCATGGGGCAGCAGGGCGGGCCACAACGACGACAGCGCCTGGGTGCCCGCCATCAGGCTCACCGCCGCGGTGAGCACGTAATCCACCAACAGCGAAGCCGCCGCCACCAGGCTGGCCACAACCCCCAGGTTTTCCCGCGCCACCACATAGGAGCCCCCACCCTGGGGGTAGGCCTCGATGGTCTGGCGGTAGGAGAGCACGACGATGCCGATCAACACCACGATCGCCGCGGTGATCGGCAACGACAGCTCCAGGGCCCGGCTGCCCGCCAGCAGCAACACCCCCAGGGCCGCCTCGGTGGCATAGGCCACTGAGGAGAGGGCGTCAGAGCTGAGGATCGGCAGGGCGAAGACGCCCGTGAGCGTCTCGCTCTCCGCCGCACTCCGGGGCAGGGGTTGCCCCAGCAGCCGACGGGTCAACGCTTGCAACACCACATAAGACCGTTCCATCCCAGGAATAGCGGCGCAGCACCTTGCTGTCCGCACCCCACCGGTGCCATGACAGAGGCAACGCAACGGGGGAGGTCCCGTGCGCTCCACCCTCAACGCTCTGCTCCAGCAGCTGGTGCAACGCGGCTGGCCCAAGCTGGATCTGCAGCGCGGGGTGCCGCGGCCACCCCCCACCGGCCCCTGGTGGAGCATCGACCTGGGCAGCCCCGAGGGGGGGCAGGTGACCACCGTGACCCTGCACCCCTGGCAGCAGGGGCTGCTGGAGTTCACGATCACAGTGCTCGCCGACGGCGAAGACCAGATCCAATCCTTTGAATTGGAGTGCAACGCCATGCCGATCCCGGTGGCGTTGATCAACTGGTGGGGCGGGCTGGATGCCGCCCTCACCCAGGCGGGATGGCTACGGGATCAACTGATCACCGGCTGGGACCGGGAAATCAGCCTGGGTGGTGAATTGCCCTAGCCGAACCGGCGACGGCCATCGTTGAAGCCGCCGAAGCTGGCCACCTCGCCGGCGCGCTCGGCGCCGCCCTCAGCGCGGGAGAGCTTCCACACATTGCGGTTCACCCGGCGGGCCCGCAGGCCGCCCCGCTCCACCCGGGCGGAACCGGGGCGCGCACCCATCAGATAGGTGACCTCCGCCGTGCTCAGGGGGGCACCGGTGTTGAGGGCCAGCTCGGTGAGCTCCAGCCGCTGGCGCAGGGCACCCACATCGCAGCTGCCGCCGTCTTCGGCCTCGCTCCACATCCAGGGCAGCTCACCATTGGCGGCCATCTTCTGCATCAGCCCCATGCCCACCAGGGCCAGGGCCTGCTCCGGCTTGAGATTGGCCTCATCCGCCGCGCTGCCGGCGGTTTTGGTGGAAGCCGAAGAAGCGGTGGAAGCGGTGCGCTTGGCGGCCACGGGCGATGCTGCGGAGGATGGCCGGACCGTACCGGCCCGTCAACTGCGCCGCAACCAGTCCGGGGCCCGCCCGAACCAATCCCCCAGGTCGCCGGGATCCTCGGAATCGGGCCGGAACGGCGGCTGCGGATCCACCGGCCCCAGGTCGAGCTGCGCCATCAGCCGCTCCAGCCCATCACCACAGGCCGCCTGCTGCTCGCGGCGGGCCTGATGCAGCCAGCCGGCCACCATGTGGTTGCGATCGGCGAACTTCTGCACGTAAATGCGCTCCTCCAGCGACACGGCGGCGTCGCTGCGGATGCGCTCCAGGATGTCCTGCAGGCGGATGCGGGTGGCGTGCGTGAGCATCGGATCAGGCCGGCGGTGGGCCCGTGATAGCCGCGGCGGGCGGCGCAGCTGTGTCCTTGGGCACGGTTCAGGTCCGCCGGTCAGGATCCGACCACGCCAGGGGCCGCCGGAGGCCACCGGAGCAGAGCGGTAAGATCGCCGCGCTCCAACCGGTGTGCGCATCCCGCAACCGAACGGCCCCCTGGAGCGCTTCTTCTCTTTGCCCGCAAGCAACCCCAGGCGACGCACCACAGCGGTGCAGATCACGGGCACCGACCTGGGGTTCAGCGGCAGTGGCACGCCCCTGGATGAGCTGCACCCCTCAGCCGCCAGCTGCGTGATCACCACCGACAGCGAAGCCCGGCTGGTGAGCCAAGCCAGCGCGGTGGAATCGATCGAACTGCGCACCTACGTGTTCCTCGATTCGCTGCAGCCCCAGCTGGCGGCCTATATGGGAACCGTGAGCCAGGGCTTCCTGCCGATCCCGGGCGACGCCTGCCTGTGGCTGGAGGTGTCCCCCGGCATGGCGGTGCACCGCGTCACCGACATCTCCCTCAAGGCCAGCACCGTGCGCCTGGGGCAGATGGTGGTGGAGCGGGCCTTCGGCTCCCTGGCGCTCTACCACCGCGACCAGAGCAATGTGCTCCACTCCGGCGATGTGGTGCTGGAGGCCATCGGCAGCAGCGTTGAGAAGCGCACCCGCTGCAGCGTCACCTGGACGGAGATCATCCGCGCCATCACCCCGGACCACGCGGTGCTGATCAACCGCCAGAACCGCCGCGGCTCGATGATTCAGGCCGGCATGAGCATGTACATCCTGGAAACCGAGCCCGCCGGCTATGTGCTGCTGGCCGCCAATGAAGCCGAAAAAGCCAGCAACATCACCGTGGTGGATGTGAAAGCCGTGGGGGCCTTCGGCCGCCTCACCCTCGCGGGTTGGGAGGGGGATGTGGAGGAGGCCGCCGCCGCCGCCATGCGCTCGGTGGAGCAGATCAACCGCCGCGCCCAATCCTGAGCAGCCGCTTGAGTTCCGGCGCCAGGGCCCGGGCCGCTTTCCCCCGGGAGCCCAGCTTGAAGCGCAGGTGCGCCGGCATCTGGGCATAGGTCATGCCGGCTTCACGCACCCAGAACAGGGGGTCGTAGCCACCCCCGTGGCCCTCCGGGGCTAGCAGGATCTCGCCGCGGCAGATGCCCTGGGCCTCCAGCACCGCCTCCCCCGCGGGGTTGGCCAACACCATGGCGCTGTTGAAGCTGGCGCTGCGGTAGGGGCGATCCCCAAGCTCCCGCAGCAGCCGGGCGATCCTCTCCTGATCCGTGGCGGCATAGCGCGCTGAGTAGAGCCCCGGCGCGCCACCCAGGGCATCCACCTCCAGGCCCGAATCGTCCGCCAGGGCCCACTGGCCCGTGAGCTGGGCCACGGCGGTGGCCTTGAGGCGGGCGTTCTCCAGGTAGGTGGTGCCGGTTTCCTCGATCTCCACCCCCTCCGGCTGGCGGCGCACCTCCAACCCCACGGCATCGAGCATCGCCGTGAGTTCCGCCACCTTGTGGGCATTGCCGCTGGCGATCACCAGCACCGGCGGCTCCGGGGAACGGCCGTAGGCGCCGTAGGGGCTGACGCGCTCCTCCAACCGGGCCGGCTCCGCCGCAGGGGGCCCCATTGTGCCGGTTAGCGGTGTTGAGAGGGTGTGAGGCAGGTTGGGTTGAACATTCCACCCCCCGAACAAGTCCAGGGGCTCCTGCCTCGGGCAAAACCGTAGGGAGGGCATCCAGGGGCGGCAAGCCCGTGCGGCGAGATGTGTGCGGCCGGGAACAGAGCTTCACCCCAGGCCTAGCTTGAAGCCGCGGCATGGCCCCACCAGGAATGGATACCAGTCTGGTTCTGCAGAACCTGCTCACCCCTCCGGTTCTGTTCTTCTTCCTGGGGGTGATTGCAGTGCTGGTGCGCTCGGATCTGGAGATCCCGGCCCCCCTGCCCAAGCTCTTTTCCCTCTATCTCTTGCTCGCCATCGGCTTCAAGGGGGGCCTGGAGCTGCAGCACAGCGGCATCAGTGGCCCGGTGCTGCCCACCATCGCCGCGGCGGTGCTGATGTCGCTGGCGGTGCCCCTCTACAGCTTTCTGGTGCTGAGGCTGAAGCTGGATGGCTTCAACGCCGCCGCCATCGCCGCCACCTACGGCTCCATCAGCGCCGTCACCTTCATCACCGCCGAGAGCTTCCTGGAAACCCAGAATCTCCCCCACGACGGCTTCATGGTGGCGGCCCTGGCGCTGATGGAATCGCCGGCGATCATCGTGGGCCTGCTGCTGGTGAAGCTGGCCAGCACCCAGCAACGGCCCGACAACGGCCGCATGCGCTGGGGGGCGGTGCTGCACGAAGCCTTGCTCAATGGCTCGGTGTATCTGCTGGTGGGGAGCTTGCTGATCGGCTACCTCTCCGCGGCCAATAGCCCCCAGAGCGTGGAGAAGATGCTGCCCTTCACCGACAAGCTCTTCTACGGCTCCCTCAGCTTCTTCCTGCTGGACATGGGCATCGTGGCCGCCCAGCGGCTCGCCGACCTGCGCCGCGCCGGCAGCTTCCTGATCGGCTTCTCCCTGCTGATGCCCCTGTTCAACGCCGTGGTGGGGGCCCTGATCGCCCGGGGGCTGGGGCTGGAGGCCGGCAATGCCCTGCTGTTTGTGGTGCTGTGTGCCAGCGCCTCCTACATCGCCGTGCCCGCCGCCATGCGCATGACCGTGCCGGAGGCCAACCCCAGCTACTACATCTCCACAGCCCTGGGGCTCACCTTCCCCTTCAACATCATTGTGGGAATTCCGCTCTACATGGCGCTGGTGAACAAACTGGTGGTGTCCGCCGGTTGATGGGATGAAACGCCTCGATCTGATCATCAGCGAGCGGGAACTGGATTCCGTGCTCAAGGCCATCGATGCGGCCGGATCCCCTGGGTACACGGTGATGAAACACGTCACCGGCAAGGGGCCCCATGGGTCGGTGTCGGAGGCGATGGACTTCAGCGGCCTCGGCGCCAACGCCCACGTGATCGTGTTCTGCCAGCCGGAGATCCTGGAGCGGCTGCGCCAGGAGATCCAACCGCTGCTCGGTTACTACGGTGGCGTGGCGTACGTGTCGGATGCCGAACCCCTGTGAGGGCGGTGGCAACGGCAACGGTTTGGGGCTGCATCGCCGAACCCGGACAACAGGGATCCCAAAGTTTTGTGATGTACTGATCAGCCTGCCTTATCAATGACAGCGCAGACGGTGATGGCACAAACGCCCCAAATGGCTTGACGGAGGGCTCGCCGCGAGAGCAAGGTTGCAAACGAACATTCCACCCCTCCTCCAGGAGCAGGTAATGGCTAACGAAACCATGGGCATCGCCCTCGGCATGATCGAAACCCGGGGCTTGGTTCCCGCGATTGAAGCGGCTGATGCCATGACCAAGGCCGCCGAAGTGCGCCTGATCGGTCGCGAGTTCGTCGGCGGCGGTTATGTGACCGTGCTGGTGCGCGGCGAAACCGGTGCTGTGAACGCTGCCGTTCGCGCCGGCGCTGATGCTTGCGAGCGCGTGGGCGACGGCCTGGTGGCTGCCCACATCATCGCCCGCCCCCACCGTGAAGTGGAGCCTGCTCTGAACAGCAGCGCCGGCTTCGTTGGTTCGAAGGACTGAGGTCTGAGTCGCGAGCCTGAGGGCCGCGTCCACCTCTAATTCTTTTTCCCTCGACCCATACGGAGACTCTCCATGGCTAAGAAGTACGACGCTGGGGTTAAGGAGTACCGGGACACGTACTGGACTCCTGATTACGTCCCCCTCGACACCGACCTGCTGGCTTGCTTCAAGTGCACCGGCCAGGAAGGTGTGCCCAAGGAAGAAGTGGCAGCCGCTGTGGCCGCTGAATCCTCCACCGGCACCTGGTCCACTGTGTGGTCCGAGCTCCTCACCGACCTCGACTTCTACAAGGGCCGTTGCTACCGCATCGAAGACGTTCCTGGCGACAAGGAATCCTTCTATGCCTTCATCGCCTACCCCCTCGATCTGTTCGAAGAGGGTTCGATCACCAACGTGCTGACCTCCCTGGTCGGCAACGTGTTCGGCTTCAAGGCGCTGCGCCACCTGCGTCTGGAAGACATCCGCTTCCCGATGGCGTTCATCAAGACCTGCATGGGTCCGCCGAACGGCATCCAGGTGGAGCGCGACCGGATGAACAAGTACGGCCGTCCCCTGCTGGGTTGCACCATCAAGCCGAAGCTCGGCCTGAGCGGTAAGAACTACGGCCGGGTGGTGTACGAGTGCCTCCGTGGCGGTCTCGACTTCACCAAGGACGACGAGAACATCAACTCGCAGCCCTTCCAGCGCTGGCAGAACCGTTTCGAGTTCGTGGCCGAAGCTGTGAAAGCGGCTGAGCAGGAAACCGGCGAGCGCAAGGGTCACTACCTCAATTGCACCGCCGCAACCCCTGAGGAGATGTACGAGCGGGCCGAGTTCGCCAAGGAACTCGGGCAGCCGATCATCATGCACGACTACATCACCGGTGGCTTCACCGCCAACACCGGTCTGGCGAAGTGGTGCCGCAAGAACGGCATGCTGCTCCACATTCACCGCGCCATGCACGCGGTGATCGACCGTCACCCCAAGCACGGCATTCACTTCCGTGTGCTGGCCAAGTGCCTGCGTCTCTCCGGTGGTGACCAGCTCCACACCGGCACCGTGGTGGGCAAGCTGGAGGGCGACCGCCAGTCGACCCTCGGCTACATCGACCAGCTGCGTGAATCCTTCGTTCCCGAAGATCGCAGCCGCGGCAACTTCTTCGATCAGGACTGGGGTTCCATGGGCGGCGTGTTCGCCGTGGCCTCCGGCGGTATCCACGTCTGGCACATGCCGGCCCTGGTGAGCATCTTCGGCGACGATTCGGTGCTCCAGTTCGGTGGTGGTACCCACGGTCACCCCTGGGGTTCCGCCGCTGGTGCTGCTGCCAACCGTGTGGCCCTCGAGGCCTGCGTCAAGGCACGCAATGCCGGTCGCGAAATCGAGCGCGAAGGCCGCGACATCCTCCTGGAAGCCGCGAAGCACAGCCCCGAGCTGGCCATCGCCCTCGAGACCTGGAAGGAGATCAAGTTCGAGTTCGACACCGTCGACAAGCTCGACGTCAACTGATCGTCGATTGAGTCATCGACGAACGCGATCCATGGGATGCCTCAGGCATCCCTGATCGGGTTCATTCAATCCATCCACCTCAAGGAACCCCATGCCTTTCAAGAGCACCGTGGGTGACTACCAAACAGTCGCCACCCTGGAGACCTTCGGCTTCCTCCCGCCGATGACCCAGGACGAGATCTACGACCAGATCGCCTACATCATTGCCCAGGGTTGGAGCCCGCTCGTTGAGCACGTGCACCCCAGCCGTTCCATGGCCACCTATTGGTCCTATTGGAAGCTGCCCTTCTTCGGCGAGAAGGACCTGAGCGTGATCGTGAACGAGCTCGAAGCTTGTCACCGTGCCTACCCCGACCACCACGTGCGTCTGGTGGGTTACGACGCCTACACCCAGAGCCAGGGCTCCTGCTTCGTGGTGTTCGAAGGCCGCTGATTTCAGCGCCTTCTTTTAAAACCACAGAGCGCAATGTGGTCCCGACTTGATCGGGACCACACCCTCTCTTATCTGCCGAACGTGATCCTTCACCCGATCACCATCGGCAACCCCCAGAACTTCAATCGTCGGGCGGACATGGCCACACAATCGAGTCGCGAAGCAGCCCTGGAGCGCCGTAAGGCTCTCGCCGATGGCGGGAAAAAGGCTGCTGGCCGCTACAGCAACAATTCCGGTCGTGTGCGCAACGCAGCCGACGCCCGACCCACCCGCACCAATACCCCGGTGGCCACCGCCGCTGAGGTGCGCGAGGCCGTAGCCAGTGAGCCGGCCCCCCGCGCCAGCCGCACGGCCAACCGCAGTCTGAGTGCCCCCAGCTCCACCCCCCGCAGCGGCAACGCCCGCAAGGTGAGCAACCCCAGCCGTGATCTGGTGCTCGCCCGCCGCGAAGCCCTCTCCCGCGGGGGCAAACGCGCCAGCACCTCGAAAGACCGCACCCGCACCGACCTGGGTGTGACCACCGCAGCGGCCGTCGCCCCCGCCGCCAGCTCCGCCCCAGCTGCGGCGGTTGAGAAGCCCCGCCAGAGTGACGACAGGCCCAGCCGTGACGCCGGCGCCACCCTGTCGCTGAGCAGCCGCGCCGGCGGCAGCAGCAACGCCGCCAGCCGCGCCACCACCCGCAAAGCCAGCTCCCAGCACAACCCCAGCCGGGCCCTCGTGCTCGCTCGCCGCGAAGCCCTGAGCAAGCGCGGTAAGTCCGCCAGCACCGGCTCTAAGAGCGGCGCCGCCGCGGTGGCCCGCCAGATCAACCCCGACCTCAACGGCCGCGACCTGGCCCAAAAGGTGCGCGAACTGAAGAGCAAGAGCGGCGCCGCCGGCGGCAGCCGCAGCGGTGGCACCCGCCCCAGCGGCCCCAACCGCCACGGCTCCAAGCAAGCCGCCGCCGCCGATGCCGCCTGGAAGGTGGGCGTCAGCGAAACCCTCTCCGGCCAGACCGTCACCGGCACCCAGGCCAACCGCTCGGTGAAGACCACCGGCAATGAGGCCGCCACCTGCCGCACCATCACCGGCACCGAATACCTCGGCGCCGAGGTGTTCCAGACCTTCTGCGGCAACCAGCCCGCCGCCCCGATCCAGCCCGCCAAGGTGCGCGTCACCGCCACCAGCCACGGCAACCGGGTTACCGGCAATGAGGTGGGCCGCAGCGAGAAGGTCACCGGCGATGAGCCCGGCACCTGCAAGGCCGTCACCGGCACCGAATACATCTCCGCCAACCAATCCGCCGCCTACTGCGGTGGCTCCACCCCCACCGTGCGCAAGGTGGGCCGCAGCCAGACCCTGGGCGGCCAGCCCGTGAGCGGCGTGCTGGTGGGCCGCAGCGAGAAGGTCACCGGCGATGAGCCCGGCTCCGGCCGCCAGCTCACCGGCGACCAATACCTGGGCGCCGAAGCCGCCGCCCCCGGCCGCGCCCCCACCAAGGTGAGCAGCCTCAACACCCTGCGCGGCACCGGTGTCACCGGCACCGCCGTGGGCCGCAGCCAGCAGGTCACCGGCGATGAGCCTGGCAGCTGCCGCAACATCACTGGCGACGAGTACATCGGCAGCCAGCAGTTCGAAGGCTTCTGCGGCACTCGCCCCGCCCCCGAGGCCGCCAAGGTGGGTTTCAGCATCACCAACCGCAACCAGGTGGTGAGCGGCACCCGCACCGGCCGCAGCGAGAAGGTCACCGGCGATGAGCCCGGCACCTGCAAGGTGGTCACCGGCACCCCCTACGCCGGCCTCGAGCAACCCGGCGATTTCTGCAACACCAAGGCCGTGCGGGCCACCCGCGAGCGCACCCCCGTGCGCAACGCCAACCGCATGACCGGCATCCAGCCCGGCATCGGCGGCGTGATGACCGGCGCCGAGCGTGGCGCCTGTGAGGACGTCACCGGCACCCCCTACGTGGGCGCCGACCAGCAGGCCAGCGCCTGCGGCACCGCCCCCAGCCGCGACGCCGATTTCCCCCAGCCCCTGAACGCCGCCGCCTGGCAGCAGTTCAGCGTGCAATCCCCCGCCCGCGCCGCCCAGGTGCAACGGGAAACCACCGGTGGCGTCACCGGCAGCACTTACGAGCAGGGTGGCCGCATCACCGGCCCGTTCGACATGGCCACCGGCAAAATCACCGGCACCGAGCAGTTCCGCTTCGATCGCCGCCCCGCCGCCACCCCGGCGCCGGTGAGCATGGATGAGGATCAGCGCCCCGTCTCCCGCGTCACCGGCGAGGGCAACGGCTCCCGCATCACCGGCGACGACTGGGACCGCGGTGACCGCGTGACCGGCACCGAGGGCAGCTCCGCCCGCCGCCGCAACCCCACCCGCGTGGGCCCCATGGGCGCCATGCCCGGTTTCCAGCGCAAGCGCAATGAGGAAATCCCAGCGCCGAACACCAAAATCACCGGCTCCAGCGGTAGCACCGACCAGGGTTCCCTGATCACGGTGTCCGGTGGGGCCCGCGGCTGAGGCCCTCACGCATGCGTCGACGTCCCGCCTATCTGGAGCGGCCCCTGGCCCCAACGGCACCGCGACGTCGACCCGCTGCGGAGCAAGCCGCTGCTGACCAGCCCACGGCCAATCCCCTGACACCAGCTCCCCTCAATCCGGTGTCAGGCCTTTCCAAGCGGGTGCGCCCGGTGGCCTCACCGGTGGTGCTGCGCCCGGCCGGCCACCGCGGCGGCGCCGGCCTGCACCCCCTCAGCAACGGCCAGGCGAATGCGGCCCTGCGGGCCTACGAGCAACGCACCCTCGGCGCCTTCGACCGCATCGTGCCGGTGCTCAAACGGCTTTCAGCCCTGCAGCACGAGGGCAACTTCGTGGCCGAAGCCCAGCGCCTAGCGGAGGCGGAGCTGGGCCATCCCCTGCCCCAGCCGGTGCTGGAGCAGGCCTGGACCAGCCAGCTGGACATGCGCACCCTGTTCGCCTGGTGCGTGTTCGAGGCCTACGAGCAGACCAGCCTCACCTTCTACAACGATGATCCCCTGGCGGGTCAGGCCGGCAGCCCCGACGCCGAGGCCTTCGACGCCTTCCTGCTCGACTGTGGCTTCCACCTGCTGGACATCACCCCCTGCGCCGACGGCCGCCTGGCCCACGCCATCGCCTACGCCCTGCGGTTGCCGTTCAGCTCCGTGCGCCGCCGCTCCCATGCCGGCGCCATGTTCGACGTGGAGAACACGGTGGACCGCTGGGTGAAAACCGAGCACCGCCGCTACCGCGAGGGGCTGCCCAACCCCGCCCACAGCGACACCCGCTACCTCAAGGTGGTGGTGTATCACTTCAGCTCCAAGGACCCCTGCCACGAGGGCTGCGCCGCCCACGGCAGCGACGACAAGGCCGCCGCCGCCCAGGGCCTGCAGCGCCTCAAGGATTTCCAGCAGGCGGTGGAGAACAGCTTCTGCTGCGGCGCTTCGGTGGACCTGCTGCTGATCGGCATGGACACCGACACCGACGCCATCCGCGTGCACGTGCCCGGCGCTGACGGCAGCACCGATCTCGACACCTGGCTCGACGCCCGCGACGTCTACGAGGCCACCCGCTCCCTCCCCGCCGACCAGGCCCGCCAGCGCCTCACCGAGCTGGTGCAAGGGACCGCCGCCGCCGCCCCCGATGCGGGCATGGTGCGGCTCGTGGCACGCCTGCTGGAGCACAACCTCTCCCAGATCGACTACGTGCGCCAGTACCACGGCGGCAGCTACAGCGATTTCGGCCACGCCGAGCGCTTCATTGGCGTGGGCATCGGCTTCAAGGAGGTGCACCTGCGCAACCTCACCTACTTCGCCTACATGGACACGGTGGAGGAAGGGGCCCCCGACCTTGACGTGGGGGTGAAGATCTTCAGCGGCCTCAATGTGTCGCGCGGGCTGCCGATCCCGGTGGTGCTGCGCTTCGACTACCACGGTGCCGTGCCCGGGGCCCGCGAGCGGGCCATCGCCCACTGCGGGCGCGTCAAGGCCGCCATCGAGGCGCGCTACAGCGACCTCTGCCAGCAGGGGCTGCTGCACACCCTGCTCACCGTGCGGGATCGCGACCGGCATGTCCCGGCCGAGACCGTAAGTTCCTCAATCACGTTCAACACCGGAGGCGGGCACTGAGATGTTGATCTGCAAAGTGCTGAAACCACTGGTTTCCACCAACCGCATCGCTGATTTCCAGCACAAGCACCTGCAGGTGGTGCTCGATGGCAGCACCCAGAAGGTGGCGGTGGATGCCGTGGGCGCCATCCCGGGGGATTGGGTGATCTGCGTGGGCAGCTCCGCCGCCCGCGAGGCCGCCGGCAGCAAGTCGTACCCCAGCGATCTCACCATCGTGGGGATCATCGACCACTGGGATCCCGACGCCGCCAAGGAGATGGCCGCTGGAAATCCCACAGCCAACCCAGCCAAACCCCCGGGGGGTGCCGGCTGATGGAAATCATGCAGGTGATGGGCTCGCTGGTGTGCACCAACCGGGTGCCGGGCTTCGCCCACCAAAACCTGCGGGTGCTGCGCACCCCCAAGGGCAAGCTCAACGTGGCCTGTGACCCGGTGGGCGCCTCCCCAGGCAACTGGGTGTTCACCGCCAGCGGCTCCGCCGCCCGCTTTGCCACCGGCAACGGCGACCTGCTCACCGATCTGACGATCGGCGGCATCATCGACCACTGGTCGCCGGACGGATAAGGGGCTTCCCCCCGCTTCCGTTCCTCCGCGATCACCTCCGGGCTCCGCCCCTCTCCGCCATGGCCACCCCCAAACCCCAAGCCAGCAGCAGCGCCGCCAAGCCGGTCACCCCGGTGACCGCCATCCCCGCTGCCGCCGCCAAACCCGCCAGCGCGCCGGCCCCCGCCGCCGCACCGGCACCGGCCGTGACGGTGACCGCCCGCACCGTGGCATCAAAAGCCGTGGCATCGAAAGCCGTGGCCGCCAAGGCCGCTCCGGCCCGCAGGGCC
>Ga0194127_10000431_pt1 | contig 66664 bp, 60 predicted proteins | sample TA2KigC100mmetaG_FD_148624 | JGI IMG/M metagenome (GOLD analysis project Ga0194127, IMG submission 148624) | Freshwater microbial communities from Lake Tanganyika, Tanzania - TA2015036 Kigoma Deep Cast 100m | ecosystem: Environmental > Aquatic > Freshwater > Lake | place: Tanzania: Lake... | reverse complement strand
GCCGAGGGTGCGCCAACCGCGGCCGTCGAACTTGCGCAACCCCGCGAACGCGACATGGTCGATATCCATGTTGAGGCCCATGCCGATCGCGTCGGTCGCGACCAGGTAGTCGACGTCGCCGGCCTGATACATGGCGACCTGCGCGTTGCGGGTTCGCGGGCTGAGCGCCCCGAGCACGACCGCCGCCCCGCCCCGGGTGCGCCGCACCAGTTCGGCGATGGCGTAGACCTCGGCGGCGGAGAACGCCACCACCGCGCTGCGCGGGGCCAAGCGCGCGATCTTGCGGCTGCCGGTGTAGGCGAGCGTCGAAAAACGCCGGCGCGGCGCCACCTCGGCCCGCGGCGCCAGCCGGCGCAGCAACGGGCGGATCGTTTCCGCGCCCATGACCATGGTTTCCGAGATCCCGCGCGCGTGCAGCAGGCGATCGGTGAAGACATGGCCGCGGTCGGGATCGGCGCACATCTGGATTTCGTCGACGGCAAGAAAATCGAACGGCCGGTCGAGCGGCATCGATTCGACGGTGCAGACGAAATAGCGCGCCCCCGGCGGCACGATCTTTTCCTCGCCGGTGACCAGGGCGACTTGCGCCTTGCCCTTGAGCGCCACCGCGCGGTCGTAGTTCTCGCGCGCGAGCAGGCGGAGCGGAAAACCGATGACCCCGGTCGGATGGGCGAGCATCCGCTCGAGCGCAAGGTGGGTCTTGCCGGTGTTGGTCGGCCCCAACACCGCGGTGATCCGGCCCGCCTCGGGCCGCGCGCCGTCCGCGAACGCCATGGGCGAACCATCCGGTTTCGGGCGTACGATGACAAGGGGACAAGAGACCTCGGCCGGAACGGTATTGACGACGGGAATGGGGCCGGTTAAATAATATCGACTCGATATTATTTAACCGGAGGCTCCCTCATGACCATCACCACCCGATTCGCCAGCCGTTTGGCGGTTGTCGCCGCTCTTGCCGTCGCCGGCGCGGCCGCCGCCGAATCCCCCGTTCCCTATCCCGACGGCTACCGCGCTTGGCGCCATATCAAGTCCATGGTCATCCTGCCCGGCCATCCGCTCGCCGACCCGTTCGCCGGCGTCCATCACGTCTATGGCAACGACAAGGCGCTCCAGGGCCTTGCCGGCGGCGCATACGCCGACGGTGCCGTGTTCGTGTTCGATCTGCTCGAAGGCGGGGTCAAGGACAACGCCGTGGTCGAAGGCCCGCGCAAGCTGATCGGCGTCATGCATCGCAACGCCAAGGCCTATGCCGCGACCGGCGGCTGGGGCTTCGAGGGATTCGCCGGGGACGCGCGCGACAAGCGCTTGGCATCGGACGGCGGCAAGTCGTGCTTCGCCTGCCACGAACAGCAGAAGGCGAAGGCGTTCGTGTTTACCGAAAACCGGAAATAAGTTGCGATTGATTTCCGCTTTTCTCCTCCATGAGGTAACGTTAATGTAAACGGAGACGACGCCAATATAAGTTCCCAGGAAACCGACGGTGTCCCAGCAAGCCGCATCACCGGCCGCGCATCGAATCGCCGCGTTGATCGAACGCCTGTCCCGGGGGGGGCGCATGGAGCGGTTTCGCCGCGGCCTTAACCCCGCGCAATGTGACGCGCTCAATTACATTGCCGTCGCCAACCGCTATTCGCGCAACCCGAGCGCGTTGGCCGATTTTCTCGGCTCGACGCGGGGTACCGTGTCGCAAACCCTGATTGCCCTCGAGCGCAAGGGGCTGATCGCGCGGCGTTCGGATGCCCGCGATGGGCGCGGCGTGACCCTCGAACTGACCCGCGCCGGACGGGCTCGACTCGAGAACGGGGATCAGTGTCCGGTCGACCGGGCCGCGCGCGCGCTCGCCGGCGCCGATCAGGCCGAACTCGCGGACCTGCTGGCCGCGATGCTGGGCCAGGCGCAACGGCAAAACAACTTCCGCACGTTCGGCATGTGCCGAACCTTTTTTCACTTCCGGCGCAACGGCGCGGACGGCGCCGAAGGCGGTCCGCATTTGTGCGGCTTGACCCGCGAACCCTTGAGCGATTCCGACTCGTTGCTGATCTGCCGCGAACACATTCCGCCGCAAGCGGCATAGGTTTCTTACCGCCCGAGGTGGCGGCGTTCGTCCTCGCTCTTGTCCCGGATCATCGGCACGAAGGCGACCGGCAGCTTGTTTTCGCACGCGAGCTTGCCGTTATCGCCCTTGACGCATCGCTGCAACGATTGCGGCTCCCATTGCCGGCCGAGCGGAATCACCAACCGGCCGCCCGGCTTGAGTTGTTCGACCAGGGTTTCGGGGATCCGCTCCGGCGCGGCGGTGACGATGATGGCGTCGAACGGCGCCGCCTCGGGCCAGCCCTTGAAGCCGTCCCCGATCCGCACCTGGACGTTGCCGTATCCCAGGTCCTCCAGCCGCCGCTCGGCGGCGCGGCCCAACGCCTCCACGATTTCGACGGTGTAGACCTCGCGCGCCAGTTCCGCCAACACCGCCGCCTGATAACCGGAGCCGGCGCCGATTTCCAGCACCCGGTCGGCCGGATCGAGATCGAGCAGCTCGGTCATCAGCGCGACGATGAACGGCTGCGAGATGGTCTGCCCGTGCCCGATCGGACGCGGCCGGTTGAGGTAGGCGTAAGGCGCTTCCGCCTCCGGCACGAAGCGGTGCCGCTCGACCTTGGCCATCGCCGCCCACACGCGCGGCGACAGATCGCGTCGGCCGGTCCAGGACGCGGTCTCGGCGGTATCCGCCCGGATCGCCTCCAGCATCGCCTGATGTTGCTTGGTCATCGGATGGGCCCCGGGGGCGCCGGCCGGGTCGTTTTGTCCGCGCGCCGGCATAACGGCCGATGCCGCCAGCGCCACGCCGACGAGTGTCGCACGGATCGTATTCATCGGAAACGGGATAGCCCGGAAAGCGCCGCAGGGCCCGGGCCCCGATTATCCCCGGAAATGCGGCCGGCCGCTAGCGGTTCGACGCCAGACGCGCCGCGCCGAGGATGCGTCCCGTCGCCTGCGACTGGACGAGGACGGCGATCCCGCGACCGCCGGCCGCGTCGGCCACCGCGTCCGGCACGCGCTGGGCGACCGCGTCGCCGTTCCAGTTGCCGATCAGATCGAACCGGCGCACGACGTTGCGGTTGACGATCGTCCGGCCCTTGTTTTCGCCGCGCGCGACCGCCGTCTGGTGGCGTTCGTCGAACGCGACGAGCCAGATGGACGCGTCCTCGGCCGCGACGCCCGATGCGCCCGCCGCCCCGACCCGAACGGCGAGTCCGCCGGCCTCCCGCGCCAGCGCGATGTCGAGACTCGGCAACGCCCGGGCGCTTTTGATCCGCTCCGCCACTTCGCCCCGCTTCGATCCCACCGTCTGATAGGCGCCGTGGATGACCATCTGCGGCGTGTACACGTAGCGGATGTTGAAATGTTTCTGATACTGGCGCTGCCGCTCCGTATAGGCCGGGTCGGCGAACGGGTCCTTCCAGCCGATGTAATCCCAATAATCGACGTGCAACGACAGCGCCAGCAGATCGCTCCGTTCGGCGAGCTGGCCGAGGTATTCGTCGGCGGGCGGGCAGGAGGAGCACCCTTGCGACGTGAACAACTCGACGACCGTCAGCCGCTCGCCGCCGCGCGCATCGGCGGAAACGAACGCGGCGATCAGCGCCAACGTCGCCATCCAAGCCGCGCGAAAGGACTGTCCGTGAACCACGCCGAAATCCTAGTTGGCCGCCGGTCGCCGGGCGAATCACGACGCGGTGAGAACGGCCCTCACGCCGCCGCGAGGCGGTCGAGCACGAAATGGAGGATTCCGCCCGCCTTGAAGTATTCCACCTCGTCCACGGTGTCGATCCGGCAACGCACCGGCACGGACTCGACGCGCCCGTCGGCGCGGCGCACGACCAGCGTGAGATCCATGCGCGGCACGAGCCCCTTGGCCAAGCCGGTGATATCGAACGTTTCGCTGCCGTCGAGCTTCAGGGTTTTCCGGTCGGTGCCGGGGGCGAATTGCAGCGGCAACACCCCCATGCCGATCAGGTTGGAGCGGTGGATGCGCTCGAAGCTTTCCGCCACCACCGCCCTGACCCCGAGCAGCCGCGTGCCCTTGGCCGCCCAGTCGCGCGAAGAGCCGGTGCCGTATTCCTTGCCCGCGATCACCACCAGCGGCACGTTTTCCGCCTGATACTTCATCGCCGCGTCGTAAATCGGCATGACCGCGCCGTCGGGCATGTGGCGCGTGACGCCGCCCTCGGTGCCCGGCGCCACCTCGTTGCGGATGCGGATGTTGGCGAAGGTGCCGCGCATCATCACCTCGTGGTTGCCGCGCCGGGCGCCGTACGAGTTGAAATCCTCGGGCGCGACGCCGCGCTCGATCAGATACTGACCGGCCGGACTTTTCGCGCGGATCGAGCCCGCGGGCGAAATGTGGTCGGTGGTGACCGAATCGCCGAGCATCGCGAGCGGCCGGGCGCCCTTGATGTCGGTCACCGCCCGCGCGCCCGAGCCCGCCGCGAAGTAGGGCGGGTTGCGGACATAGGTCGACGACTTGTCCCAACCGTAGGCCATGCTCTTGGCGGTCTTGACCGCGCGCCATTCCTTCGGGCCCTTGAAGACGTCGGCGTAGCGCTTCTTGAACAGCGCGGGCTTCACCGCCTTGGCGATCGCCGCGCGGATTTCCTTGCCGCTCGGCCAGATATCCTTGAGGTAGACGGGCTTGCCGTTCCGGCCCTTGCCGAGAGGCTCCTTGGTCAAATCCCGGCGCACCGATCCGGCGAGCGCGTAGGCCACCACCAGCGGCGGCGACGCCAGGTAGTTGGCCTTGACGTGCGGGCTGATGCGGCCCTCGAAGTTGCGGTTGCCCGACAGCACCGCCGCGACCACCAGGTCGTTGTCGTCGACCGCCTTGGCGATCGGCGCGGGCAGCGGCCCGGCGTTGCCGATGCAGGTGGTGCAGCCGAACCCGGCGATGTTGAAGCCGAGGGTGTCGAGGTCCTTCTGCAACCCCGACGCCTTGAGATAATCCGCCACCACCTGCGAGCCGGGGGCGAGCGAGGTCTTGACCCAGGGTTTGCGCCGAAGACCGGCCTTGACCGCGTTGCGCGCGAGCAGCCCGGCGGCGATCAGCACCGAGGGATTGGACGTGTTGGTGCAGCTGGTGATCGCGGCGATGGTCACGTCGCCGTCGCGCAACGGGTAATCGGCGCCGCCGACCTTGACCGACCGGTCCGGGCTCGCGCCCTTGGCCATGTCGGGAAGCGCGCGGACGAAGGCCCCGGCCACGTCGCCGAGCGCGACGCGATCCTGCGGCCGTTTCGGTCCGGCGAGGCTCGGCTCGATCGTGCCGATGTCGAGTTCCATGACGTCGGTGAACACCGGATCGGGCGTCGCCTTGGTCCGCCACATGCCTTGCGCCTTGGCGTAGGCCTCGACCAGCTTGAGCTGCGCCGCGGGACGGCCGGTGAGCTTGAGATAACGGATCGTTTCGGCGTCGACCGGGAAGATCCCGCAGGTGGCGCCGTATTCCGGCGCCATGTTGGCGATGGTCGCGCGATCGGGCAGCGTGAGCGCGTCGAGCCCAGGCCCGAAGAATTCGACGAACTTGCCGACCACGCCCTTCTTGCGCAGCATCTGGGTGACGGCGAGCACCAGATCGGTCGCCGTGATCCCTTCCTTGAGTTCGCCCTTGAGGCGGAATCCGATCACCTCGGGGATCAGCATGGTGACAGGCTGGCCGAGCATGGCGGCTTCGGCCTCGATCCCGCCCACGCCCCAGCCGAGCACGCCGAGACCGTTGACCATGGTGGTGTGGCTGTCGGTGCCGACCACCGTGTCCGGGTACGCCACCGGCCGCCAGTTCGGCCCCGAGGACCACACCACCCGCGCCAGATGTTCGATGTTGACCTGATGGCAGATGCCGGTGCCCGGCGGCACCACGCGGAAGTTGTCGAACGCCGCCTGCCCCCAGCGCAGGAAGCTGTAGCGTTCGCCGTTGCGCTTGAATTCGAGCGCCGTATTCTTGGCCAGCGCGTCCTTGGTGCCGAAATGGTCGATCATCACCGAATGGTCGATGACCAGATCGACCGGCGACAGCGGATTGATCTTGCGCGCGTCGCCCCCGCGCGCGACCACCGCGTCGCGCATGGCGGCGAGATCGACCACGGCCGGAACGCCGGTGAAATCCTGCATCAGCACGCGCGCCGGGCGAAACGCGATTTCGTGATCGGACGCGCGCCGGTCGAGCCATCCGACCACCGCCTTGACGTCCTCGACCGTCACCGTGCGCCCGTCTTCCCAACGGAGCAGATTTTCGAGCAGCACCTTGAGCGAATAGGGCAGGCGCTCGATCCCGCGCAGCCCGGCGCGGCCCGCGGCCTTGAAGCTGAAATAATCGTAAGTCCGCCCGGCCACCTTCAGCGATTTCCGGGTCTGCAACGTATCCTGGCCGAATTCGTTCACGGATGTCTCCTTGGCGTCGGGTCGGGCGCGCGGCAGGGCGCCCGCGGTTCCCATCGGATCGGGGCTCTTTATATCATACGGTCCCGGGAATGCGCGCCCCCCGCCCGCGATCCGGGGGACTTGAGTGCCCCAATCTTCTGGGTTTTACTAGGCGAACGAATACGAGGCGCCGTCTATAAAATAATGCGCCCCTGGGAGAGCCGAGCGTCATGACCGTGCCCGCCGACGTGCCCGCGGCCCCTCTCGACACCTTGCCCAAATGGCTGCTGGAAAACGCCCGGCGCCGCGGCGACCGCCCGGCCTTTCGCGAGAAGGACTATGGCATCTGGCAGCAGCGGACCTGGGCCGAGGCGGCGGACGAAGTCCGCGATTTCGCCTGCGGCTTGGCCGCGCTCGGCCTCAAGCCGGGCGACAAGATCACCACCGTCGGCGACAACCGCCCGAGACTCTACTGGGCGGTGGTCGCCGCGCAGGCGGTCGGCGGCATTCCGGTGCCGGTCTATCAGGATTCGGTCGCGGCCGAGATGGGCAAGGTGCTCATCCACGCCGGGGTCCGTTTCGCCGTCGCCGAAAACCAGGAGCAGGTGGACAAGCTGATCGACATCAAGGCCACCTGCCCGAGCCTCGAATTGATCGTCTACAGCGACCCGCGCGGCCTCAAGCATTACCCGCAGGCCTACCTCAAGTCCTACGACGAGGTGCAGGAAATGGGGCGCGCCTTCGCCAAGGCCAACCCGACTTTCTTCGCCGACGGCGTCGCCAAGGGCCGCGGCGGCGACATCGCATTGATCGCCTACACCTCGGGCACCACCGGCCAGTCGAAGGGCGTGGTGCTGACGTTCGCCAACCTGATCGAAACCGCGCTCAGCGCCGCGCGCATGGACAAGCTCGGCGACGACGAGGAGATGCTCTCCTACCTGCCGATGGCCTGGATCGGCGACATCATCTTCTCGCTCGGGCAAAGCTACGTCTGCGGCTTCTGCATCAGTTGCCCGGAAAGCGCCGCGACCGTGCTTACCGACATGCGCGAAATCGGGCCGACCTACTTTTTCGCGCCGCCCCGCATCTTCGAGAGCATCCTGACCACGGTGATGATCCGCATCGAGGACGCGAGCGCGATCAAGCGCGCGATTTTCCATTATTTCATGGACGTCGCCCGCCGCGTCGGCGCCGACGTTCTCGACCGCAAGCCGGTGCCGTTGTGGGACCGGTTGAACTACGCGCTCGGCGAAATCCTGGTCTACGGTCCGCTGCGCAACGTGCTCGGCTTTTCCCGCATCCGGCTCGCCTACACGGCGGGCGAGGCGATCGGGCCGGACATCTTCCGCTTCTACCGTTCGCTCGGCGTCAACATCAAACAGCTTTACGGCTCGACCGAGGCCTCGGTGTTCGTCACCGTCCAGCCCGACGGCCGCATCAAGCCCGAATCGGTCGGCGTGCCGGTGCCGGGCGTCGAACTGCGCATCGCCGAGTCGGGCGAGGTGCTGTTCCGCAGCCCGGGCGTGTTCCATTCGTATTACAAGAACGAGGACGCGACCCGCGCGACCAAGACGCCCGACGGCTGGGTGCTGACGGGCGACGCCGGCTTTCTCGACGACGACGGGCAGTTGCACATCATCGACCGGGCCAAGGACGTGGGCCGGATGAAGGCGGGCGGCCTGTTCGCGCCCAAGTACATCGAGAACAAGCTCAAGTTCTTCCCCTACATCAAGGAAGCGGTCACGTTCGGCGACGGCCGCGATTACGTCGCCGCGTTCATCAACATCGACCTGGCGGCGGTCGGCAACTGGGCGGAACGGCGCGGCCTCGCCTATTCCGGCTACGCCGACCTCGCCCAGCAGCCGGCGGTGCTCGAACTGCTCGACGACTGCGTGCGCAAGGTGAACGCCGACCTCGCGGCCGAAACCCGCCTCGCCGGGTCGCAGATCCGGCGCTATCTGGTGCTGCACAAGGAGCTCGACGCCGACGACGGCGAATTGACCCGCACGCGCAAGGTGCGCCGCGGCTTCATCGCCGAAAAGTACGCGCCGCTGGTGGACGCCCTCTATTCGAACCGCGACCGCTGTTCGGTCGAGGCCGAAGTCACCTTCGAGGACGGCCGCAAGGGCAAGATCAGCGCCGAGCTGACGATCCGCGACGTGCCGACGGTCGAACCGTTGCGCAAGGCCGGGTGAGCGCGATGGAACGCCTGAGCAGGATCGGCGACGCGGTTCTGACGCTGGACAACATCAGCCTCGCGTTCGGCGGCGTCAAGGCGCTGACCGACGTGAGCTTCGCGGTGCGCGCGCACGAGATTCTCGCCATCATCGGGCCCAACGGCGCGGGCAAAAGCTCGATGCTCAACGTCATCAACGGCTTTTATCATCCGCAGCAGGGCACCATCACCTTCGAGGGCAGGCCCCGCAAGCGGATGGAGCCGCACGAGGCCGCCACCCACGGCATCGCCCGCACCTTCCAGAACATCGCGCTGTTCAAGGGCATGAGCACGCTCGACAACATCATGACCGGGCGCAACACCAAGATGAAACGGAACCTGCTCTGGCAGGCGCTCTACTACGGGCCCGCCCTCCAGGAGGAGGTCGAGCACCGCGCCGTGTGCGAGAAGATCATCGACTTCCTCGAAATCGAATCGATCCGCAAGACGCCCGTGGGCAAGCTCCCCTACGGCTTGCAGAAGCGGGTCGAATTGGGCCGCGCGCTCGCCGCCGAGCCGACCCTTCTCCTGCTCGACGAGCCGATGGCCGGCATGAACCTCGAGGAAAAGCAGGACATGTGCCGCTTCATCCTCGACGTCAACGACGAATTCGGCACCACCATCGTCCTGATCGAGCACGACATGGGCGTGGTGATGGACATTTCCGACCGGGTGGTGGTGCTCGACTACGGCCGCAAGATCGCCGAAGGCACCCCCGACCAGGTGCGCGCCAACCAGGACGTGATCGACGCCTACCTCGGCGTTTCCCACTGAGGACCGCAACGGACATCGGCCATGGACATCCTGTTTTTCTTCGAGGTTCTGATCGGCGGCCTTCTCTCCGGCACCATGTATTCGCTGGTGGCGCTCGGGTTCGTCCTGATCTTCAAGGCCTCCGGCGTGTTCAACTTCGCGCAAGGCACCATGGTCCTGTTCGCGGCGTTGACCTTCGTGCGCCTGGTCGAAATGGGCTGGAACTTCTGGCTCGCCATCGCCGCCACTTTCGCCGCCATGGTCGCGCTGGCGTTCGCGGTCGAGCGGTTCGTGCTCCGCCCGATGATCAATCAGCCGCTCATCATCCTGTTCATGGCGACCATCGGCATCACCTTCTTCCTCGAGGGCTTCACCCAGACGGTCTGGGACAGCGACGTGCACCGGCTCGACCTCGGCATCAAGGACACGCCGTGGGAAATCAAGGGCATGCTGATCAGCCAGTTCGACGTGTTCGCCGCCGTCGCCGCCGGTTCCATGGTCGCGGCGCTGGCCGTTTTCTTCAACAAGACCCGGATCGGGCGCGCGCTGCGCGCGGTCGCCGACGACCACCAGGCGGCGATGTCGGTCGGCATTCCGCTGCAGCACATTTGGGTGGTGGTGTGGACCGCCGCCGGGGTGGTCGCCCTGGTCGCCGGGCTGTTGTGGGGCGCGCGGCTCGGCGTGCAGTTCTCGATCACCATCGTCGCCCTGAAGGCGCTGCCGGTGCTGATCCTCGGCGGCTTCACCTCGGTGCCGGGCGCGATCATCGGCGGCCTGATCATCGGCGCCGGCGAAAAGCTGGCCGAAGTCTACATCGGCCCGTTGGTCGGCGGCGCGATCGAGAACTGGTTCCCCTACATGCTCGCCATGGTCTTCCTGCTGTTCCGGCCGCAGGGATTGTTCGGCGAGAAGATCATCGAACGGGTGTGAACGATGTTTTACCGCGAAGCGGGGCTGTTCAAGACCACCTACCCGGCGGACCAGGCGATCTTTCCCCTGCCGCTCGACCGCTGGGGCATGGCGGGCGTGCTGGTCGTCGCCTACGCCGTCATCCCGGTCGTCGCCGACGATTACTGGCTGCGCTCGATTTTGATCCCGTTCCTGATCTACTCGCTCGGCGCCATCGGCCTCAATATTCTCACCGGCTACGCCGGGCAGTTGAGTCTCGGCACCGCCGGGTTCATGGCGGTCGGCGCGTTCGCCGCCTATAACTTTTCGATCCGCCTGCCGGAAGTCCCCTTGCTCGTCAACTTTGCCCTGTCCGGCCTCATCACCGCCGGCGTCGGCGTGCTGTTCGGCATTCCGTCGCTCCGCATCAAGGGGTTTTATCTCGCGGTCGCGACCCTGGCGGCGCAGTTCTTCCTGGTCTGGCTGTTCACCCGGGTCGGCTGGTTCACCAACTACTCGCCCTCCGGCGTCATCACCGCGCCGCCGATGCAGGTGTTCGGCATTCCGATCGACAGTTCGGTCAGCCGCTATCTCTTCACCCTGTCGGTGGTCGCGGTGCTCGCGCTCGCCGCCAAGAACATGGTGCGCGGCAACATCGGGCGCAAATGGATGGCGATCCGCGACATGGACATCGCCGCCGAGATCATCGGCATTTCCCCGCTCGGCGCCAAGCTCTCGGCCTTCGCGGTCAGTTCGTTCTACTGCGGCGTCGCCGGCGCCCTGTGGGCCTACCTGTACCTCGGCACGGTCGAGCCCGACGCGTTCGGAATCGACCGCTCGTTCCAGTTCCTGTTCATGATCATCATCGGCGGGCTGGGATCGATCCTGGGATCGTTCCTCGGCGCCGGTTTCATCGTCCTGCTGCCGATCCTGATCACCAACGTCGGCTACCTGGCGACCGGCGGGTCGCTGCCGGCGCACGTGGTCACCCACACCCAGTACATGATCTTCGGCGCGCTGATCGTGTTCTTCCTGATCGTCGAGCCGCACGGCCTCGCGCGGCTGTGGCAGATCGCCAAGGAGAAACTGCGGCTTTGGCCCTTCCCGTACTGATTGCGGGGAGATCGGCCCGCATGTTAGATTTGAGTCAACACCAAAAAACGAAACACGCGTCCGTGTTCACACCCTAGGGAGGATCCCATGAACCTGAAGAAGCTTGCCTTGAATCTCGCCGGCGCCGCCGCGGTGGCGGCGTTCGCCGCGACGCCGGCTCTGGCGCAAAACGAGCAATTCATTCCGGTGACCACCTACGACACCGGACCGTTCGCGGTGAACGGCCAGCCGTTCATGGACGGCTTCGTCGACTACTTCAAGATGATCAACGCCCGCGACGGCGGCGTCGGCGGCGTCAAGCTGGTTTGGGAGGAATGCGAAACCGAATACAAGCCCGACCGCTTCGTCGAATGCTACGAGAAGCTGAAGAAGAAGGGCCCGACCGGCGCGGCGGTGTTCAATCCGCTCGGCACCGGCCTGACCTACGCGGTGATCGACCGCGCCGCGGTCGACAAGGTTCCGGTCATCTCCATGGGCTACGGCCGCACCGACGCGACCGACGGCCGCGTGTTCCCCTACATCTTCCCGCTGATCACCAACTACTGGTCGCAGAGCACCACCAAGATCAAGTTCATCGGCCAACAATTGGGCGGCATGGACAAGCTCAAGGGCAAGAAGATCGCCAACCTCTACCACGACTCGGCCTACGGCAAGGAAACGCTGCCGATCCTCGAGGAGCAGGCGAAGAAATACGGCTTCGAGCTCAAGTCCTATGCCGTCGGCGGCGCGGCCATGACCGACCAGACTGCGATCTGGCAGCAGATCCGCCAATACCGGCCCGACTTCGTGATCGTGCGCGGCTGGGGCGTGATGAACAAGGTGGCGATCGAAACCGCCGCCCGCATGGCGATCCCGCGCGAGAAGCTGATCGGCGTGTGGTGGAGCTGCGCCGAGCAGGACACCGTGCCCGCCGGCGACGCCGCCGCCAACTACATCTGCGCCAGCTTCCACGGCGCGGGCAAGGATTACCCGGTGGTGCAAGATGTTCTCAAACACGTCTACGCCAAGAAGGAAGGCGCCGGACCCGAAGCCGCCGTCGGCACCATCATGTGGAATCGCGGCCTGGTGAACGCCATCCTGGTGGTGGAAGCCATCAAGAAGGCGCAGGGCAAGTTCGGCAAGAAGCCGCTCACCGGCGAGCAGGTCCGTTGGGGCATCGAAAACCTCGACCTCACCAACGACTACATCAAGTCGATCGGCGCGACCGGCTTGGTGCCGCCGATGAAGGTCACCTGCAACGACCACGAGGGCTCGGGCCGCGCCCGCTTCGTGCAGTGGACCGGCAAGGAATGGAAGAACGTTTCCGATTGGATCGATTCCGACCAGTCCCTGGTGCGGCCGATGATCGAGGCGTCATCGATGCAGTACGCCAAGGAGAAGAACATCACGCCGCGCGACTGCTCGAAGGAGATGTAAGCGCGCGCGATACGCATCGAACGCGCGGGGACGCCGTGACCACCGGGGCCTTGCTCGACGTCAACAACGTCGAGGTCATCTACGATCACGTGATCCTGGTGCTGAAAGGCGTTTCGCTCCGGGTTCCCGAGGGGGGCATCGTCGCCCTCCTCGGGGCCAACGGCGCGGGCAAGACCACCACCCTCAAGGCCGTCTCCAACCTGCTCAAGGCCGAGCGCGGCGAGGTGACCAAGGGCGGCATCTCGTTTCGCGGCGAGCGCATCGACCGCCTGACACCGACCGATCTCGTCAAGCGCGGCGTCATCCAGGTGATGGAAGGACGCCACTGCTTCGAACACCTGACGGTCGAGGAAAACCTCCTCACCGGCGCCTACACCCGCCGCGACGGCGGCGCCGCGATAAGGGACAGCCTCGAAAAGGTCTATCACTATTTTCCCCGCCTGAAGGAGCGGCGCGACGCCCAGGCCGGCTACACCTCGGGCGGCGAACAGCAGATGACCGCCATCGGACGCGCGCTGATGGCGAACCCGAAAATGATCCTGCTCGACGAGCCTTCCATGGGCCTCGCGCCGCAGTTGGTCGGGGAAATCTTCGAAATCGTCGAGCGCCTCAACCGCGACGAAAAGGTGAGCATCCTGCTCGCCGAGCAGAACACCCGCATCGCGCTCAAGTACGCGACCTACGGCTACATCCTGGAAAACGGCCGCGTGGTGATGGACGGCGACGCGGCGCAATTGCGCGAGAACGAGGACGTCAAGGAATTCTACCTCGGCTTCGGCGGCGGCGAGCGCAAAAGCTTCCGCGACGTCAAGCACTACCGCCGTCGCAAGCGCTGGCTGTCGTAAGGCGCGCGCCATGTCCGCCGCGCCCGCCGGCCGTTACTACGATTCCCTCGAAACCCGCGACCCCGAGCGGCGCGAGCGCGACCAGTTCGCCCGCCTCGCCGACCACATCCGCCACGCCAAGACCAACGCGCCCTATTTCGCCCGCATCCTCGCCGACGTCGACCCGGCCGAGGTGCGCGACCGCACCCACTTGGCGAAACTGCCGATCACCCGTAAATCGGATTTGGTGAACCTGCAAAAAGCGGACTTGCCGCTGGGCGGCCTGGCCGCGGTCGAAACCGGCAAGCTCGCCCGCGTCTACCAATCGCCCGGCCCGACCTACGATCCGGAAGGCTTCGGCGCCGACTGGTGGCGCACCGCGCGCGGGCTTTACGCCGCCGGCTTCCGCGCCGGCGACATCCTCCACAACGCCTTCGCCTACCACTTCACGCCGGCGGGCGCGATGATGGAGGCGGGCGCGCACGCCATCGGCTGCGCGGTCTTTCCCGCCGGCGGCGGCCAGACCGAGCTGCAGGTCCGCGCCATCGCCGATGTGCGCCCGACCGGCTACACCGGAACGCCGTCGTTTCTGAAGATCATCCTGGAGAAGGGCCGCGAGACGGGCGCCGACCTCGGGAGCCTCAAGCGCGCCCTGGTCGCGGGCGAAGCGCTGCCGCCGGCGCTGCGCGCCGAGTTGTCGCTCGCCGGCATCGACGTCTATCAATGCTACGCCAGCGCCGATCTCGGCCTGATCGGCTACGAATCGGAAGCCAAGGAAGGTTTCATCGTCGAGGAAGGCCTGATCGTCGAAATCGTCCGCCCCGGCACCGGCGATCCGGTCCTCGCGGGCGAAGTGGGCGAGGTGGTGGCGACGCTGTTCAATCGCGAATACCCGCTGATCCGGTTCGCGACCGGCGATTTGTCGGCCACGCTGCCGGGCGTTAGCCCGTGCGGACGGACCGGGCCGCGCCTCAGGGGTTGGCTCGGGCGCGCCGACCAGGCGACCAAGGTGCGCGGCATGTTCGTTCATCCCGCCCAGATCGCCGACGTGCTCAAGCGCCACCCCGAGATCAAGAAAGCCCGCCTGGTGGTCGACCAGGAGGACGGCAAGGACGCCATGACGCTGCTGGTCGAGGCCGCGACCCCGCCCGCGGGCCTCGCCGACCGGATCGTCGATTCCATCCAGGCGGTGTGCAAGCTGCGCGGCCAGGTCGCCTTCGTCGCGCCCGGCAGCCTCGCCAACGACGGCAAGGTCATCGAGGACAAGCGCAAGCTCGCGTGACGGTGAACGGCGTCTCACGGCGTTGTGAAGGCGCGGGCGTTTTCCGGCCGGAACGGTCGTTTATAATTCCCGCACCAAGGTCGCGGAACCGGTTCCCCTTCCGGTTCCCGCCCGGCAACGCGGAGCGTCGTGCGCATTCCCCCATTTGGGCGCGAAGGCTCTCTCCGGGACACCTGTGGACGCGCGATCCACGCCCCGGCGGCCGGTCCCCCCCGGCCGCCGGTTTTTTTGCGCGCGAAACCGGGCTTACCCCGTCCTTCAAACGCCATTGGTTTTCGGATACGGTGCGCGGGCGCCCGTGCGACGCCATCCCATGCCCGCCCCCATGTTCGGTACATGATCCATGCCGCTGTTCACCGGCCATGACCTGACCTGCGTTCGCGGCGAGCGGCGGGTGTTCGCCGGCCTCGCCTTCGCACTCGATCCCGGCCGGGCGCTGGTGCTGACCGGCGCCAACGGCTCGGGCAAGACGTCGCTCATGCGCCTGATGGCCGGACTCGGCCGCCCGGCCGAGGGCGAGATCCGCTGGGACGGCGAAAACATCGCCGACGACCCCGAAAGCCACAACGCGCGCCTGCAGTTCGTCGGCCACGGCGACACGGTCAAGCCCGCGCTCACCGCGCGCGAGAACGTCGCCTTCTGGACCGCGCTCCGCGGCGACGGCGACCCGGATGCCGGCCTCGCCGCGTTCGCTCTCGCGCCGCTCGCCGAGGTGCCGGGGCGCTTCCTGTCCGCCGGCCAGCGCCGCCGGGTGAATCTCGCCCGTCTCGCCGCCGCCCGCGCCGACCTCTGGCTGCTCGACGAGCCCGCCACCGCCCTCGATTCCGATTCGGTCGCGTGTTTGCAACGCGCCATCGCCCGCCATCGCGCGGCCGGCGGCATGGTGGTGCTGTCGACCCACGGCGGCCTCGACGTGCCGGACGCCGCCTTCCTCGATCTTTCGGCCGGCGCGAGGGCGGCGGCGTGAATCCGTTCTTCGCCATCGTCCGGCGCGACGCGCGCCTCGCCTTCCGCCAGGGCACCGACACCCTGATGACGCTCGCCTTCTTCGTCATCGCGGTCGTGCTGTTCCCGTTCGGCGTCGGGCCGGAGCCGAACGTGCTCGCCCGCATCGGCGGCGGCGTGGTGTGGGTGGCGGCGCTGCTCGCCTCGATGCTCGCGCTCGAGCGCCTGTTCCAGGCCGACTACGAGGACGGCGGTCTCGAACTGCTGGCGCTGGCGCCGATGCCGCTTTCGGCGGTGGCGCTGGCCAAGGTTCTCGCCCACTGGCTGGCGACCGGGCTGCCGCTGGCGGTGGCCGCGCCGGCGCTCGGCGTGATGATGAACGTGCCCGGCGACGTTTTTCCGGTGCTGATCGGGGCGCTGCTGTTGGGCACGCCGACCTTGAGCCTGATCGGGGCGATCGGCGCCGGGCTGATCCTGGGCGCGCGCAGGGGCGGCGTGCTGCTCGCGCTGCTGGTGCTGCCGCTGTTCATACCCGTGCTGGTGTTCGGGGTTTCGGCGGTGGAAATGGCGGCGCAGGGATTGTCGCCCGCGGCTTCGCTCCTGATCCTCGGCGGCATGTTCCTCGCCGCGCTGGCGCTGGCGCCCTGGGCCACGGCCGCGGCGATCCGGCAAGCCTTGGAGTGATGGGCCTTGGAGTGATGGGCCCTGGAATGATCGGGCCGTGGAACGTACATATAATACCGCCATGAAACGCCTCGACTGGTTCGCCAACCCCGCCCGCTTCCTCCGGCTCGCCCGCGCCGTCCAGCCGTGGGCGGCGGGCGTCGCGCTCGTTGCCGCCGCCGTCGGGCTCTATCTCGGCCTTTTCGCCTCGCCCGCCGATTACCAGCAGGGCGAAAGCGTGCGCATCATGTACGTCCACGTGCCGTCGGCGTGGATGGCGCTCTTTTGCTACACCGCGCTCGCCGGGGCGTCCGCCGTCGCCTTGATCTGGAAACACCCGCTCGCCGATCTCGCCGCCAAGGCGACCGCGCCGGTCGGCGCCGCGTTCACCTTTCTCGCGCTGCTCACCGGCTCGCTCTGGGGCAAGCCGATGTGGGGCACCTGGTGGGTGTGGGACGCGCGGCTGACCTCGGTGCTGGTGCTGTTCTTCCTCTACCTCGGCTACATCGCGCTCAACGGCGCGTTCGACGACCCGACGCGCGGGGCCAAGGCGTCGGCGGTGCTCGCCCTGGTCGGCTTCGTCAACGTGCCGATCATCAAGTTTTCGGTCGACTGGTGGAACACGCTGCACCAGCCGGCCAGCGTGCTGCGCGCCGGCGGCCCCGCCATCCACGAAAGCATGCTGGCGCCGCTGCTGTTGATGGCGCTCGCGTTCAAGGCCTACTACGTCTGGGTCCTCTTGATCCGCATCCGGGCCGAGATCGCGGCCGGCAAGATCCGCGCCGCGCGGCTGCGCGAAACCCGGGTCGCCGCGTCGTGAGCGATCTCGCCGCGTACTTCGCCATGGGCGGCTACGGCGCCTTCGTCTGGCCGAGCTTCGCCGTGACGCTCGCCGTCCTGATCCTGGTCTGGTTCGCGAGCGACCGCCAGCTCAAGCGCAACGAGCGCGCGCTCGCCGAAATGGAAAAACCGGGGAAGGGCCCGCGATGAAATCCGGATTGAAGCCGAAGCACCGCCGCCTCGTTTTCGTCGGCATCGCCATGGCGCTGCTCGCGGCCGCGACCGGCTTGGTGCTCGGCGCGCTTCGCGAGAACATCGTCTTTTTCTACAGCCCGAGCGACATCGCCGCCAAGCCGCCCGCGCCCGACCGGCGCATCCGCGTCGGCGGCCTGGTCGAGGCGGGCAGCGTCGAAAAGCCGGGCGGCGGCCTGGTCCGCTTCCGCGTCACCGACACCGCCAGCACCGTGACGGTCAGCTATCGCGGCATCCTGCCCGACCTGTTCCGCGAGGGCCAAGGCGTCGTGGTGCAGGGAAAATTCGCGGACGGGGCGTTCGCCGCCGACGAGGTGCTCGCCAAGCACGACGAAAACTACATGCCGCGCGAGGTTTCCGACGCGATCAAGAAATCCGGCCAGTGGAAACCCGACGGAAAACCGGAGAGCAAGGGAGGCAAGCCATGATCGCCGAAGCCGGCCATTTCGCCCTCGTCCTCGCGCTGATGGTCGCCTTCGTCCAGGCGACGCTGCCGCTGGTCGGCGCGACCCGCGGCGACGCCACCCTGATGGCCCTCGACGCCCCCGCCGCGCTCGCCCAAGCCCTGTTGGTCGCGTTCGCCTTCGGCGCGCTGACCTACTCGTTCGTGGTGTCGGATTTTTCGCTGCAGGTGGTGGCGAGCAATTCCAACTCCGCCATCCCGCTGCTCTACAAGATTTCCGGCGTGTGGGGCAACCACGAGGGCTCGATGCTGCTCTGGGTGCTGATTCTGGCCGTGTTCGGCCTCGCGGTCGCGCTGTTCGGCGGCAACCTGCCGCCCGCGTTCCGCGCGCGCGTCTTGTCGGTGCAGGCGGCGGTCGCGGTCGGTTTCTATCTCTTCATGCTGCTGACCTCGAACCCGTTCGCGCGCCTCGACCCGGCGCCGGCGGACGGCCGCGACCTCAATCCGCTGCTGCAGGACCCCGGCCTCGCCTTCCACCCGCCGATGCTCTATCTCGGCTACGTCGGCTTCTCGATGGCGTTTTCCTTCGCCGTCGCCGCCTTGATCGAAGGCCGGGTCGACGCCGCCTGGGCGCGCTGGGTGCGCCCCTGGACGCTGGCGGCGTGGTGTTTCCTGACCGGCGGCATCGCGCTCGGCTCCTGGTGGGCCTACTACGAACTCGGCTGGGGCGGCTGGTGGTATTGGGACCCGGTCGAGAACGCCTCGTTTCTGCCGTGGCTCGCCGGCACCGCGCTGCTGCATTCGGCGGTCGTGGTCGAGAAGCGCGACGCGCTCAAGGGCTGGACTGTCTTCCTCGCCATCCTCGCCTTTTCGCTCAGCCTGCTCGGCACCTTCCTGGTGCGCTCGGGGGTGCTGACCTCGGTGCATGCGTTCGCGACCGACCCGAAGCGCGGCGTGTTCATCCTCTTGCTGCTGGTGCTGGTGACCGGCGGATCGTTCGCCCTCTTCGCGTGGCGCGGGCCCAAGCTCGCGGGCGGCGGGCTGTTCCAGCCGGTGTCGCGCGAGGGAAGCCTGCTGCTCAACAACCTGCTGCTCGCGACCGCGGCGGCGGCCGTCCTGCTCGGCACGCTCTATCCGCTGTTCATCGACGCCATCGGCGCGGGCAAGATTTCCGTGGGCCCGCCCTTCTTCAACGCGGTGTTCATTCCGCTCGCGGCGCCGATGATCGCGGTGATGGCGGTCGGGCCGTTCCTCGGCTGGAAGCGGGCCGAGGTCGCGCCCGCGCTCGCCCGCCTGACCGGCGCCGGCGTCGCCGCGCTCGCCGTCGGCGCGCTGGCGCTCTGGTTGATGGGCATCAAGGAACCGCTCGGCGCGCTGGGCCTCGCGCTCGCGACCTGGCTCGCCCTCGGCACCCTCGCCGAACTCGCCGAGCGGACGCGCCTTTTCCGCGCGCCCGTCGCCGAAAGCTTCGCGCGCTTTCGCCGCGTGCCGCGCGCGAGCCTCGGCATGACCTTGGCGCATCTCGGGCTCGCGCTCGCCATCGCCGGCATGGCCGGCACCGCCTGGAAGGAAGAAAAAATTCAGACCATGGGCCCGGGCGAGACCGCCACCGTCGGCGGCTTCGCCGTCGAATTCCGGGGCGCGCGCGAAACCCGCGGACCCAACTACATGGCGACCCAAGGCCTGTTCGTCGCCCGCCGGGACGGGCGCGAGATCGCCGTCCTGCGCCCGGAAAAGCGCGTCTACAACGTCCAGGGCATGCCGACCACCGAGGCGGCGATCCGCTCGACTCTCGCGGGCGACCTCTATGTCGTGATCGGCGACGCCGAAGGAGCTTCCGGCGCTTACGTCGCGCGGCTCTACTTCAATCCGCTGGTGGCGTGGATGTGGATCGGGGCGATCGTCATGATCCTCGGCGGCGCGCTCAGCGTGTCCGACCGGCGCTACCGCGTCGGCGCGCCGGATCGCATCCGCCGCGACGCGGTCGCGGCCAAGGCATAACGGCCGTTTCATGAATCGCCGCGCCTGGCTGCTGCTGCCGCTGCTGGTCTTCGTCGGTCTCGCCGGTTTTTTCGCCGTCGGCCTGACCAAGGACCCGCGTGTGCTCCGTTCGGTCCTCATCAACCAGCCGGTCCCGGATTTCGAATTGCCGCCGATCAAGGGCCAAACGCGGGGCTTTTCCAGCGCCGACCTCAAGGGCCAGGTGTCGCTGGTCAACATCTTCGGCTCGTGGTGCGTCGCCTGTCAGGTCGAGCATCCGTTTTTGATGAAGATCAAGGAACGCAAGCTGGTGCCGCTCTATGGCATCGATTGGCGCGAGGAAAGTCCGGACGCCGGGCCCAACTGGCTCAAGCGCTACGGCGATCCCTACACGCTGATCGGCGACGATCCGCGCAGCAAGGCCGCCATCGCGTTCGGCGTCACCGGCGCGCCGGAAACCTTCATCGTGGATGGCAACGCCGTGATCCGCTACAAGCACGTCGGCCCGATCACGCCGGAAATCTGGGACAAGACCCTTTGGCCCCTGATCCAGGAGCTTCGCCGGGAGGCGCGCGGGTCGTGAATCGCATCGCCGTTTTCGCCCTGGTCGCCGCGCTCGCCCTGGCGCCCGCGACCGCCGTTCATGCCGTCGATCCGTCCGAGGTCCTGCCCAATCCCGTCGACGAGGCGCGCGCGCGCGACATCAGCAAGAACCTCCGCTGCCTCGTCTGCCAGAACCAGTCGATCGACGATTCCGACGCGCAACTGGCGCGCGATCTGCGCCTCCTGGTGCGCGAACGGATCAGGGCGGGCGATTCGGACAACGACGTGATCGCCTATGTCGTTTCGCGCTACGGCGACTTCGTGCTGTTGAAGCCGCCGCTCAAGGCGGCGACGGTGGCGTTGTGGCTGGGCCCGGCGGCGATCGCGCTCGGCGCGATTTTCGCGGCCGTCGCCTTTTTCCGGCGCCGGCAAAAACCGTCGCCCGAAACCGTGGCCGCGCCGCTGTCCGAGGCGGAAAAGCGCCGCCTCGCCGCGCTCTTGAAGGATGACGCGAAAGGCGGCGGCCGATGACCGAATTCGTGCTGTTCGCCATATTGCTCTCGGGCGTCGCCGCCGCGCTCCTCGTGTCGCCGCTGCTCCGGCGCGCGCGTCCGTCCGCGACCCGCGCCGAGTTCGACCTGGCCGTGTTCCGCGACCAGCTCGCCGAAATCGAACGCGACAAGGAACGCGGGCTGCTCGATCCGAAACAGGCAGACGCCGCGCGCCTCGAAGTCGAGCGGCGCATCCTCGCCGCCGACGACGACGCCGAACGGGCCGCGCGCCCGTCCGGCAAGGGGCGCTGGGCGGTGGTGACGGCCGCCAGCGGGGCGCCGATCGCCGCCGCGCTCGTCTATCTGACGCTCGGCGCGACCGGAATGCCGGATGCGCCCCTGGCGTCGCGGCCCCTTTCTCCCGAGGCGGCGGGACGCCCGTCGGCCGAAGCGCGGCTGCGCGAGCAGATTCCCGATCTCGACGCCGCGGTCGTCCGCCTGGAAGAGCGCCTCCGCCGCGAACCGGAGGATCAGCGCGGCTGGCTGATGCTCGGGCGCACCTACATGGTGATGGAGCGCTACGACGACGCGGCCGCCGCCTTCGCCCGCGCCAACGCCATCGACGGCGATCCCCAGACCGCGACCGAGGAAGCGGAGGCGCTGATCTTGGCCAACGGCAGCACGGTGCCGCCGCTCGCGCTCAAGATTCTCGGCGAGGTGCTCGCCCAAGACCCGCGCGAGCCGAGGGCGCGTTACTATATCGCCGTCGCCAAGGCGCAAGGAGGCGATCTCAAGGGCGCGGTGCAGGAATGGACCGACCTGGTCGCGCTCGCGCCCGCCGACGCCGAATGGCTGCCGATGGTGCAAGAACAGATCGCCGAAGCGGTTAAGCAGTTGGGGGTGAAACCCGACTCGTTCGCGCCGTCCGCCGGGGCGCGCGCGCTGCTTCAGGGAACGCCGGCACCGGCCGCGACGGCCCCGGCCGCGCCCGGACTCCCCGCCGGCCAGGAAGAAATGATTCGCGGCATGGTTTCCCGTCTCGAAACGCGCCTGCAGGAGAACCCCAACGACGCCGAAGGCTGGCGCATGCTCGCGCGCTCCTACGAGGTGATGGGCGAAACCGCGAAAGCCGACGCCGCGCGGGCCAAGGCCGACGCGCTCGCCAAGGGCGCGCCGGCCGCCGCACCGGCGCCAATGTCGGCGCCGACGGCACCGGCACCTTCGGTGCCCGCGCTCCCCGCCGGACAGGAGGAGATGATTTTGGGCATGGTCGCGCGCCTCGAAGCGCGCCTCAAGGAAAACCCCAACGACGCCGACGGCTGGCGCATGCTCGCGCGTTCCTACGAAGTGCTCGGCCAGGCCGACAAGGCCAAGGACGCGCGCGCCAAGGCCGACGCCCTTTCGGGCAAGCGCTGATGGCGCCCATGACCCGCCGCGCAATCATGATCGGACTGACCCTCGCCGCCCTCGCCGCGCCCGCGCGCGCGGAAAATACGTTCACCCTCGACTGCCGCGTGACCGAAACCGAGAAGATCGACGCGGGCAGTCCGACGACGCGCAGCCACACGCTGGTCGTGAGCGTCGACCTCGGCGCCCGGAAATTTTTCGTGTTCGAGGATTCGTCGCGCAGGTATCCCTCCGGCCGGGTCGAGACCATCCGCGCTCTCGACGCGAACTCGGCGCAACTGACGGCGCCGAGCGAATTCCGCCACGGCACCGAGCACAGCAAGGGCAGCGGACTCGGCCTCGACCTCGGCACGCTCGCGCTCGCCGAAACCAACGTGCTGGTCGACGGGCGCACCCGGATTGAAACGACGTTGCGCGGGGCTTGCGAAAAGGCGCCTTTTCGGCCGCTGCCCAAATGACGCCGCCGGGCTTTTCCCGGTTGTCGGCGGCGCCGATTTCATATTAGATTTTTAGAATGTAAATCCGCGAGCGTGGGGAACCCGATCATGGCGGCCAATCCGTTCAAGACCATCGACGACTTCGACGTGAAGGGTAAGCGCGTGCTGGTGCGCGCCGATCTCAACGTGCCGATGAAGGACGGCCAGGTCACCGACCTGACGCGGCTCGAACGCACCGCGCCGACCATCCGCGAACTCGCGCGCAAGGGCGCCAAGGTGATCGTGCTAGCCCACTTCGGCCGCCCCAAGGGAAAGCCCGCGCCCGATATGTCCCTGAAGCCGGTCGCCGCCGCGCTCGGCAAGGTGATGGGCCGCCCGGTGCCGTTCGCGGCCGATTGCGTCGGCGCGCCGGCGGCGGCGACCGTCGCCGGCCTCAAGGACGGCGACGTCGCGGTGCTGGAAAACCTCCGCTTCCACGGCGCGGAGGAAAAAAACGATGCCGCGTTCGCGGGCCGGCTCGCCGAACTCGGCGATCTCTACGTCAACGACGCGTTTTCCTGCGCGCACCGGGCGCACGCCTCGACCGAGGCGATCGCGCGCCTCTTGCCCGCCGCCGCCGGGCGGCTGATGCAGGCGGAATTGGAGGCGCTCGGCCGCGCGCTGGAGGCGCCCAAGCGGCCGCTCGCGGCGCTGGTCGGCGGCGCCAAGGTTTCGACCAAGATGGAGGTACTCGGCCACCTCGCCGCCATGGTCGACGTGCTGATCATCGGCGGCGGCATGGCCAACACCTTCCTGTTCGCGGCCGGGGTCGACGTCGGCAAGTCGCTCTGCGAAAAAGAGATGGCGATCCAGGCGCGCGCCATCCGCGAGGCCGCCGCCAAGCGCGGCTGCAAGGTGGTGCTGCCGGCGGACGCGGTCGTCGCCCGCGAGTTCAAGGAGGGCGCTCCCTCGCGCGCCGTCGCCCTCGACGCGGTGCCGGCCGATTCCATGATCCTCGACGTCGGGCCGAAGTCGGTCGCCGAGCTGGCCAAGATCCTCGCCGACTGCCGCACGCTGGTCTGGAACGGGCCGCTCGGCGCGTTCGAGATACCGCCGTTCGACGCCGGCACCAACGCGGTCGCGCGCGAGGCGGCGAAACTGACCAAGGCGGGAAAACTGCTCAGCGTCGCCGGCGGCGGCGACACGGTCGCGGCGCTGGCGCACGCGGGCGTGGTCGAGGATTTCTCCTACGTCTCGACCGCGGGCGGCGCGTTCCTCGAATGGCTCGAAGGCAAGGACCTGCCCGGCGTCGCGATCCTGAAAGCGCGCGCCTGACGACGCGTTACGCCTTGTCGCGACCCGACTCGGGCTTCGGCTTCTCGCCCTTGGCGGGCTGGGCGTGCGGGCGCACGCGCGCCAGCACGTCGTCGAGCATGTGGTGCAGGTACTCGGACTGCGCCAGCAGCTGCTGGGTCGCCTCCAGCGCCTGGTTCGAGGCGCCCGCCGCCACTTCCTGGGCGATGCCGGTGACGCCGACCAGCGCCGCGTGCGCGGCCTGGACCGTGCGCTCGGCCCGGTCGACCATGTCGCGCATCTGGTCGAAACGCGCGCTCGACTGGGCCTCGGCCGAATCGGGGGGCAGCTTCACGTCGGGCGAGAACAGCACCAGGTTGTCTTCCGCGCCGCGCGCCTCGCGCACGCCGGCCTTGAAGGCGATCAGGTTGGCCTGGTCGCGGATGGCGGCGACGAGCGAGCCCATCTCGACCACCTTCTCGGTCGCGTCGGCGATGCCGCGCACCAGGTCCTCGGTCCGTTCCACGTCGCGGGTCGCGTTGCTGACCGCGCGGCTGAAATGGGCGAGCTTCTGGCCGAGGCTCGCGAACCGCCCCTTGGGATGGCCGAGCCCGGCGACTTCCTCGCCAGGTTCCGCGGGCGGTTCCGGCTCCGGCGATGGCGCGGGCGGCTGGGCGGCGGTTTCCGCGGCGGGCGCGGGCGACGGAATGGGCATCGGTTCGGGCACGGTTTCGGGTTCCGGCTCGGGCTCGGGCAACGCGGCGGGCGCGGCCGCGTGCGCCTCGGCGAGCGCGCGCTTGGCGTCATCGAGTTCGGCCCGCACGCGGTCGAGCTCGTCGAGGGTCGCCGCCCACCGGTCGAGCGCGCGCGCCACCTGGCCGACCGCGTCGACGTTGCCGCGCACCGGAATCGGCACGTCGCGCTCGCCGTCGGCGAGGCGGGCGGCGGCCGCGGCCACCCGGCGGACCGGCGCGTAGACGCTGCGCAGCAGAAGCGCCGCGAACAGCACGAGGAAGACCAGTATGCCGCCGGCGCCGCCCGCGACCGCGATCCGGGCGAAGGCGCGGGTGCGGGCCACGTTTTCGGCCGCGAGCGCCGTCGCCCGCTCGGCGGCCAGCACGATCTCCTCCAGACTCGGCCCCATGTAGGCGAAGACCTCGTCGAAGGCGCGGGTTTCGCGGTCGATCTTGAGCCGCGCGTTGATCAGCGCGCCGGCGTCGGTTTCATGGGTCTTGATCGAGGCTTCGAGCGCCGCCTTGTCGCGCGGCGTCAGCTGCGCGGCGGCGACCAGCAGGCGGAGCGTTTCGTAGTTCTTCTCGATCAGGGCGTGATCGACCTTGGTTTCCGGCAGAAGCGATTCGCGCACGATGCGGTTGACGCGCGCGATCTGGGTCATCGCGGCGGCGAGGTTGAGCTCGCGGAACTTGGCTTCCAGCGCGCTCGCGGTCTTGGCCACGTCCCCGCGCAGGCCCTTGTCGGCGGAAAGCCCGATCAAGGTCTCGATCTTGACCGCTTCCGCGAAGTGGGAGCCGTACTGGAGGAGCCCGTCGCGCACCGTGGCGACGTGCGATTGCAACGGCTTGGCCGCCGGCAGGTTGTAGAGGGCATCGAGGGTGCGCGCCGCCTGCTCGCTCGCGGCAACCAGGGTTTCGCTCGCCGCCGGGTCCTTGCGCAGGAGAAAGTCCTTTTCGTGGACGCGGAGCTGCAACACCTCGCGCCGCGCCGTTTCGGCGAGCTGCGCCAGCCGTTGCGCCTGGGCCGTTTCCCCGAGAGCGTGATCGGCCAGCCCGTCCACCCGGTAGAGAACGCCGCCGAGGCCGCCGATCAGCACCAGTCCGACGAAGACCAGCAGCCCCGCGCGCGAGCCGATCCGGGTGCCGCCCATGAACGAGCGTTCGGCGTAGCCGCGCGCGCGGCCGCCGATAAGGTCGCTGTCGAGGGGGCGTCGTTCGCTCATCGATCCGTCCGTTGCGGGGGCTCTTGCCAGTGTAGCCGATTGGGTTCCGCGGGTGAACCTTCCTACGCCCGCCGATCCAGCCTTCGCAGCCGAAGCGGCTGCTTCGGCGGAGTAGGCAACGGGCTTCGCGAAGGCGGGTCCCCGCGCCGGCTTTTTATTCCGCGGCTTTTTTACCAAATTAAGCCATGACGATCGATCGTGCCTTCCGGACGCCTCGTGTCCGGGCGTCCGATCTCAGCCCCTCTGGCCGAACTCATTTGAAGCCGCGCCTAACGTGAGGACGATATCGCGGACACCGTTGGCTATCCGTTCTGGCGCGCTCTTACCATGGCCTGCGCTCTCAAGCGCGGATGCGCTGACGGGACGATCGAAGCTCACCGCGATAGAGGCTAGGCGCGGCCAACGCCTTTTGCGCGGCCATGCATCGAACGTTCCGGCGATAAGGGCGGGAACGATGGGCACCTTGTGCCGGTCGACAATGACGCCGATGCCGGGATTGAACCTCTGCAGCTGTCCGTCCGGTGACCGGGCCCCCTCCGGAAACCACACGAGGACATGCCCGTGATCGAGAACGGCCGCGCCGAGCGATAAACTCGATCCGACCGCGCGATCCGGGTCTACCGGAATCACCTGCGCGACGCGGCTGAACCATCGCGTTACCGGTCCCTTGAAAAGCAGTCCGGTCCATCCGCCCCAGTAGGTCCGGCGAAGCATCGGCCAAGGCAGTGCCGCGGCAATCGCGAAGGGGTCGAGGAAGCTCGCGTGGTTAGGACAAATGACGAAGGGGCATTCTCGCGGAAGATGCTCGACGCCACGGACCTCGAGTCGAAAAACGCCGCGCAGAATCACCCGGTTGAGCGCGGCCAGGATCCATTGAATCGTGCGGGTGCCCGGCCCATGCTCGGTCAGCCACGAGCCACGCACCGGCAAGCGCTGGGACAAAGACTCGGCTGACTGCGCTGTAGCGGCGGACGCTTCGCGCAACAAATCCCGCAGGGTAATTACGCGGGCAATTGAATCCTCGGTCAGAGTGATGCCAAGCGCGTTTTGCATGTCCAGCGTCAGATCGATCCATCCCAGCGAATCGACGCCCAGGTCAAGTTGAGGGCTCGTGTCGAGGGACAGCGGCCTGTCTGGAAATCGCGCGTGCCCCCAAGCCCAGAGACGCGCCCCCGCCGGCGAGGCCAAAAGAGCTTCGTCTTCGACGGAGACCGAATCCGTCGGCGGCGGCATGTGTCCCTCGCGCGCCCGCGCATAAAGCGACCTCAACAAGTGGCGCCGAAGCTTGCCGAGATGGGTCCGTGGCAGCGCGTCCCGAATCACCGCGAATCCGGCGACGCGCGCATACGAAGGAAGCCGCGATCCGCTCTCCGCCAATGCCTCCCGAAGCGACGCCTCCACCCGGCTGGCGCCAAGAGCTCGTATCGCGTCGAGATTGGGAACGATCAGGGCGACCAGCACGCCGGCGTCCGACAAGACCGCGACCTCCCGAATGAGCGGGTGGTCGGCGTAAATCTCCTCCACGGACTCGGGAAAAATCTTCTTCCCGTCGGAGAGTACGATCGTCTCCGTTGCGCGGGCCACGATGTGAAGGAAGCCGTCCGTGTCCATGAAACCCAGGTCGCCGGTGCGGAACCAACCATCGGAACTGAACGCCGCACGAGTCGCGTCCTGATTGTCGCGGTATCCAGCGAACACATTCGGGCCACGGGCCTGAATTTCCCCCACGCCGTTTTGATCGGGATTCGCGATTCGCAGCGCCACTTCCTTGAGGGGCAGTCCGGCGGTCCCGATACGCTTGGCATTCATTCGATTGAACGTAAGTATCGGCGCGGCCTCGGTGAGGCCGTAGCCGGTCAGAACATCCCCCCCGTGGCCCTCAAGGGCCGATTCGACTTCGGGATCGAGCGCCGCGCCGCCCGAGACGAGCAGCCCGAGACTGGGGGCGATCTCCTTGTGCAAGCGCCGGAACAAGATACGCCCTATCTTGAGGCCGATTCGCCGACGTGCCCAGATCGACGCCACGAGCAACAACTGGCCGATGGCGGCCGTAATTTTCCCGCGACCGCGAAGGCGCGCGCGAATCGTGGACAACAGGGCTTCGTAGAATCGGGGAACGCCGACCAAGTGGGTCGCCCGGGAGCGTTGCAGCGCCTCACGGATCTCCGGCCCGCTGATGCCGGCGGGAAAAACGACGGTGGCCCCGCTCGCGAGCGGTACCAAGAGCCCGCCCATGAGCGGATAGATGTGATGAAGGGGGAGAGGCAGCAGTACGCGATCTCCAAATTTGACGAGACGCTCGGCCAAAAGGGCATTCAGGTTGGCGATCAGGTTGGCGTGGCTCAATGGCACGGCCTTGGGCGAGCCTGTGGTCCCGGAGGTATGGACGATCATCGCGATGTCTTCGGGAGATATTGGCGGGTGCGCGCGTCGGGTATCGGCAGGCAGTGTCTCCCAAGACGATCGGCGATCGTCCTGAAGCCATTGATCGCCGAGAATCATCACGGTTGGGGCCGACGCTGACTGGAACGGCGCGCGCCTCGCGTGCGTGGCGGACGCGAAAACGAGGCGGCATTTGGTATTCGTGAGCGCGGACGCAAGGTTGTCGTCGCTGGCGAACTCGTCGAACGGCATCGCCGTGGCGCCGGCACTGACGATGGCGATGTAGGCCGCCACCCAGTGCGAACTGTTCGGCCCGAGCAGTCCGACCGGCTCGCCGCGACCAACGCCGTGGGCGATCAGTCCGGCGACTACGCGCCCCACGATGTGAGCAAGTCCCGCGTAAGATACCGTTTCCGCATGCGACGTGCCGTGCGCGACCAACGCCGGCGCATCGCCACGTTCCGCAAATGAAGCCAGGAGGTCTGCCAGCGTCCGGTGGGTGATCATGTGAGTTGCGAATGTCCCGGTTGGGTTTCGGCGCAAGGCGGACACCGAATAAGTCGTGCTGGCGCAGGCGCCGGCGACGAAGATCGTCTAATGACATCTGACGACCGACAGGGCGGCTCGTGGACGAGCGTCACGTTCGGCTGCCCAGCCGATACTCTTTCAGAACATTCTGGGCGCCTCGGGGGCACTGGCGCGACCGCGTTCGCCGAGGGTTCATTGGTCATGACAATCGTGTTCGTGGCGCCGGAGCCTGTGTTCCTGGTCCTATTCCTACTTTACGGCGAAAGAATTTTTCGAGTTCGAGAATCAAGAACACCGCCACTCCGACGCTGACGGTAAGCAAGCCCTGCCACAATGCCAAAGGCCGGCTATCGAAAAAGGTCTCCATGAATGGAGCGTAGGTGAATAGGAACTGAAGGGTCGCGACGGTCGTCACGCCGATGAGCACGGGGCGCGTCCCAAGCATGCCCTCGAAGGTAATCGATGAGACACGTAGATATCGAACGCTGAAAAGGTAATAGATTTCCATGGCAACCAGCGTGTTGACCGCCATCGTCCGGGCGATCTCTATCGATAGCCCGTTGAGGATTGCAAACCAGAACACTCCGAAAATTCCACCCGCGAACAACGACGAGACGAACACAATGCGCCAGGCAAGGAATGCCGAGAGCAGCGGCTCCGCCGCCGCCCGCGGCGGACGGCGCATCGCGTCGCGCTCGGTCGCTTCGAAGGCGAGTGTTAATGCCAAGCCCACCGAACTCACCATGTTGACCCAAAGGATCTGGAGTGGCGTGATCGGCAAGGTCAATCCCAGGAGGATCGCAGTCAATATGCCGATCGACTCGCCGCCATTGATAGGCAAGAGGAAAGTGATCGCCTTCTTGAGATTATCGTAGACCGTGCGGCCTTCACGGACTGCATGCACAATCGATGCGAAATTGTCGTCGGCGAGCACGATTTGCGCCGCTTCCTTGGCCGCTTCGGTTCCTTTGCGGCCCATGGCGACGCCAACATCGGCGCGCTTCAGAGCTGGAGCGTCGTTCACTCCATCGCCAGTCATGGCGATGATTGCTCCATTTGCCTGCAACGCCTCCACCAAGCGCAACTTGTGGGCGGGGCTGGTGCGCGCAAACACGTCGACACGTATCGCGGCCTCGCGCAAGCCGCTGTCATCAAGCGCATCGATGTCTCTGCCTGTCAGAACGTCATTCGGGTTCTCCAGAGCGAGCTGTTGGGCGATCGCCATCGCCGTGCCCTTGTGGTCTCCCGTGATCATCTTGACCCGAATGCCCGCGACCCGGCAGTCTCGTACGGCTTCAATGGCCTCTTCGCGCGGCGGGTCAATCAACCCGACCAAGCCAAGTAGGATGAGATCGGATTCAACGTCAGCAAAATTGAGGGTCGCTTTGCCGAAATCCGCATCATTCGTGGCGATGGCGAGCACTCGTTGTCCTTGCGTGGCGATCTGCTCGATCAAACGATTCCATGCCTCCACATCCAAGGATTGGTCGCCGAACGCCGTGCGCTGTCTGCGGCACATCGCCAGGATCCGCTCTGGCGCACCCTTGACCAGAATGAAGGCACCGCCCTCGTGGCTATGGTGCAAGGTGGCCATGAAGCGGTTTTGCGCATCGAATGGGATCAGGTCGGTCCGGGGATATCGAAGACGTTCTTTCTCCGGTTCGAGGCCGGCCTTGCCAGCAAGGGAAAGAAGGGCGCCTTCCATTGGGTCACCCTCAACGGTCCACGCCGCTTCGACCCGCCGGAGAGCGGCATCGTTGCAGAGCAAGGCCGCGCGAGCGAGCTGCAAAAGAACGGGGTCGGTCTCGGGCTCGATTTCCCGGCCGTCTTGTGTAAAGCCTCCGCGCGGTTCGTAGCCGACGCCTGATACGTGATACAGACGATCCGCTGTTGCCACGGTTCGAACAGCCATTTCGTTGCGTGTGAGCGTCCCGGTCTTGTCCGAGCAGATGACCGATACGGAACCGAGGGTTTCCACGGCGGGGAGGCGCCGGATGATCGCGTTACGCGCAGCCATGCGCCGTACGCCGATCGCCAGAGTAATGGTGAGGATTGCCGGCAAGCCTTCCGGAATGGCCGCCACGGAGAGGCCAACGACGGCGATGAACATCTCGTCCATTGCGTAGCCGCGCACCAGCGTCCCGAAGGCGAAGATGCCCGACGCAACGGAAAGGATCGCGACCGTGAGGAGCCGCGCGAAACCCGTCATCTGGCGCAAAAGCGGGGTCGTCAGGGCCTGCACCTGGGTCAACATGGTGGTGACCTTGCCGAGTTCGGTATTCGTCCCGGTCCCGACGACGACGCCGTGGCCATGTCCCGCAGTCACCAACGTTCCGGAGAACGCCATCGAGGCGCGATCTCCGATCTCGGCCGTGCCTCCGACTGGCTCCACGCCTTTTTCGACTGCAACCGATTCTCCGGTGAGAGCCGCCTCTTGAATCTGCAGGTTTCTGGCACGCAGCAGCCGCAGATCGGCGGGAACGCGATCTCCGGCTTCCAGGACCACAACGTCGCCGGGCACGAGTTCCTCGGCGGAGACGGCGCGACGGTGGCCATCCCTGAAGACCGATGCCCTCGGGCTCAACATGTGCTGGATGGCTTCGAGCGCGCGTTCGGCCCGTCCCTCCTGGACAAACCCAAATGTCACATTGGCAAGGACGACCAGCAGAATCACCCCGGTGTCCAACCAATGCCCCATCAGCGCGGCCAGCGATGCCGCGCCGACCAGGACCAAGATCAACAAATTGTTGAACTGCCGCAGGACGCGGATCAGTGGCCCCCGTCCGCGCTCCGCTGGCAGGGCATTGCGGCCGAATCGCCCCAGCCGTGCCGCAGCCTCGGCAGAAGTCAAGCCGTCCGGTGTCGTATCCAGTTCGGCTAGGACCTTCTCTGCCGCCTCGGCATGCCACGCACGAAGCCTTGAAGGATCGTCGTTCATTCAAGCTCCCAAGCACATCGAGAAGGCTACATCGCGCCTTGGGTCAGCCAATTCCAAAGAACTTGCCCAGGCATTCAATGCGCCATCAGAACCGGAAGATGCATATCGCGCAGGACGTGCTGCGTCGCGCCGCCCAAGATCCATTCGCTGAACCACCACCGGCCGTATGCCCCCATGACCAGCAAGTCCGCCTCGGCCTTCCGTGCTTCATCGAGGATGGCCGTTCCGGCTTCGGCGTCGGAAACGTCGAAACGCCGCGCCTCGACGCATGGTGCATGGCGTTGGAGATAGTCCGTGATCTTCAGGTCCGGATAGCGCGTGATGCTGTTGAACGTTTCCTTGCCACGGCCGAGAAGCAGATCAACCCGTTCGGCCTTCGCGATCAAGGGAAGCGCGCCGTGGACGGCCAGCGCCGCCTCGCGGCTGCCATTCCAGGCGACAAGGATGCGTCGCCCCACGGTGGGGAAGTGACCTCGATACGGCACCACGAGCGTCGGCCGTCCGCTCGCGAGAACGCATTGTTCCGCGACGTCGAATCCGATCTCGTCCGACACATTGTCGGTCTGCTCGACGACGACCAGATCATGGAATCTGCCGGCCCAGGTCAGCAATTCGCTGGCCGTCCCCTCGCCAACCTTCCAATCGCCGTCGATACCCGTTTGTTTCACGAACCGGCGAAAGCCCTTCTCGGCCTTCTCGAGAGCGAGCGCGTCCTTCGCCTGGCGCGCCTGCACTGTGGGGGACTCCGCTCCGAACACTACCTTGAGAGTGGCGATGTCCCGAAGCGTATAGAGGGCGGTCAACCGCGCCCCGAAAGCGTGGCTCACCCGACCGGCCACCTCGATATGCTGAGACCAGCTCTCATAGAACTTCACATGAACGAGCACATCGCGATAGCTCATCTGATTCTCACTTTGTTGCAAACGTTCGACTATCCCAGCTCTACGAGCGTTCAATCTGGCTCAACGGGGCTTGTCCCGCGGCAAGATCGCGTCACCGGCCGATCCGTCGCATGAAGGATCGGGCGCGTCGGGCGGCCGGTTCGCATGCGCCTGGAGAAAGCTCTCAAGGTCCTTCGGCGTCAAAGCGTGGTACATCGTTCGCTTCGAATGCGCTGCCCAGTTCACCTCCTGGTCTGCGATATCGTTCATGCGGGGCGGGCTCAGCGAAGGGCGAATAGAAGCGCGGCAGCGACGGCGCCGAGCGTCACCCCCCAATATACCGCAAGAATCAGACGATGACGCATCCGGCATCCTCAGTCATACTTGAATTTTTCGGAAACGATCTGGCGCAGCGGCACGCCCAGTTTACCCAAAGCGCGCTCGATTCCGTCGATCATTGGCGTTGGCCCGCACACGAAGTAAAGCCAGCGCTTGCGGTCGGGTAAGTCGAGGTGGCGGCGCAAGACGCGCTCATCAAGCTGCCCCACATCGCCCGTCCATCTTGGCGGCGGCTCCGACAGTACATGGTGGACCGCGAGCTTCATGCTCTTTTCCATGTCGGCGAGCTCGGCCTCGTACAGAATCTGCTCCTTCACCCGGTTTCCATACAGCAACACCATCGGCCGCTGGTCTCCCTGGGCCCGGAGTTGGCGTAAAATGCCCATGATAGGCGCCAGACCGACGCCGCCAGCGACGAAGACGATGCCCGCTCCTTCGCGCCCCACCAGCGTGAAGTTGCCGTGTGGGCCGTCGAGGTAGGCCCGCGCGCCGACCGAGACTCGTCCAATCTTGTTGGTGAAATCGCCCGCCTCTTTGATCGTGAACGCGACCCGCGGTTGATCGGATGGACAGGAGCTAATGGAGAACGGATGCTCCGTAATGGCAAATGGCGAACGGTCGACGGTTAGCCAAACAAACTGCCCCGCGGCGAATTCCATCGCTAGCCCCCCAACCGGCTCGACGACGATTTCCCAAGTCTTCAGTGCAACCGGGTTCACGGACACCACGCGGTAAGGATTGCGCAGTTGCCGCAGTGGCGTGATCACATGAACGTAGCCGTACGAGGACAAGGCGACGGCGACGAGGACTAACCAAAATGCTGCCAAGACAGGATATGCAGCATAGCGGCCCGCTTCCAGCGTATGGTGAACGCCCAGAACAGCAATGGCGATCGCGAGAACGCCATGGACGATGCGCCAGCCTTCATAAGTATCGCTGCTGCGATCCCGAAAGATGGCAACGATCACCATGGCCAGCAAAAGGAGCAAACCAAGACCGCCGCTCAGTAGTGACGTGCCTGACAGGCCAAGCCCAAGCACTCCCGGCGCGTCGCGCGGAACCATCAGTCTGGTCTGGTAGAGCACCGGGTGAATCAAGAGAAAAATGAGTAATGATCGTGAGATCAGCTGATGGAAACGCATGGTCAGATCGATGCCGATCCTGCCGGAAATCGCTCTGAACCGACCTGACAGCACGAACTCCATCAGGAGCATCGCGAGCGCCACCATCGCTAATCCAGACGATAGTTCGTCGCGAAGGGGCCGGGGCGGCAGGTCGAGAACCGCAGCCAGCGCTAACGGCGTAACCGCGATCCCAAAATACAGGGCCAAGAGCGGAATCGGATGAAGTCCCCGCATCTAATCTTCCTTGCTGCTTGGCTTGCTGAATCGAGAACGACAATGTGTGCGTGGAACCCCATCTTTTGCGTTAGCCAAAACTTGATCTGACAGACGGTATCTTGTCCCACGGCGAAACGCAAAGTCGAGGCGGGGCGCGGCGGCTTGCTCAAAAAAGGAGAGTTCCCCGTGAAGACCCTGGTCCTCGCCGACTCGCCCCCGAGCGCCACAGCGACAACGTCGCAGCGCATCGCCTTTGTCTTTCATCTTCGAGACCTCCCGGCTGTGAACCACAAAATGCCCTGCATGCGATTCGCGGGGATGTCCGTGTGCAAGACTTGATGCGGCTCCAAATCCTGTTTCGTCGATGCCGCTCAATTCGGGAGGGCAACCCGGCGCTTCGTGAGTTCAGTTCGCTCGGGTGACCGGTAGTTACCCTCCTTAACAGGGCTGCATCGTGCTTTGCCGTTCCAAAACGTCCTTTATCAATTCGCCGGCGAGGCGGGCGAGGTCTTTTTCGTCCAGGGTCTCGCGCTCGAGCAGCGCGCTCGCGCCCCTCTCCAGCACCGCGCGGTTGGCGGCGAGGATGTCGACGGCGCGCTGGAAGGCGCGCTCGACGATCTCGCGCACGGCGCAGTCGATCTCGCGCGCGGTTTCCTCGCTGTAGCGGCGTTCGGGGTTGAGCGCCAGGCCCGGCACCTCGAGGAACGGCGACGGCGGACGGTCGTAGGACACATGGCCGAGCTTCCCGCCCATGCCGTACTGGGCGACCATGCTGCGCGCGATGTCGGTCGCCTTGACCATGTCGTCGGCGGCGCCGGTCGAAAGCCGGCCGAACACCACGTGCTCCGCCGCGCGGCCGCCGAGCAGCACGGCCATCTTGTACTCCAGCTCCTCGCGCGTCATCAGGTAGCGGTCCTCGGTCGGGCGCTGGATGGTGTAGCCGAGCGCGCCGACGCCGCGCGGGATGATCGAAACCTTGTGCACCGCGTCGGTGCCCGGCAGCGCCATCGCCACCAGCGCGTGGCCCATTTCGTGATGGGCCACGATCTTGCGTTCGAGCGGGTTGAGAATCCGGTTCTTCTTTTCGAGGCCGGCGACGATCCGCTCGATCGCGCGGGTGAAGTCGTCCATGTTTACCGCCTCGCCGCCGCGGCGGGTGGCGAGCAGCGTCGCCTCGTTGACCAGGTTGGCGAGATCGGCCCCGGTGAAGCCCGGCGTCAGCGCCGCGATCTGCTCGGGTTCGATGTCCGCGCCGAGTCGCGCCTTCTTGAGGTGCACGCCGAGAATCTGCACCCGCCCGATCTTGTCGGGCCGGTCGACCAGCACCTGGCGGTCGAAGCGCCCGGCGCGCAGCAGCGCCGGGTCGAGAATCTCGGGCCGGTTGGTGGCGGCGAGCAGGATCATGCCTTCGCGCGGATCGAAGCCGTCCAGTTCGGCGAGCAGCTGGTTCAAGGTCTGCTCCTTCTCGTCGTGGCCGCCGAACGGCGACAGCCCGCGCGCGCGCCCTAACGCGTCCAGTTCGTCGATGAAGATGATGCACGGGCGCTTCTGGCGCGCCTGCTCGAACAGGTCGCGCACCCGCGCCGCGCCGACGCCGACGAACATCTCGACGAATTCCGAGCCGCTCATGGAGAAGAACGGCACGCCCGCTTCGCCCGCGACCGCGCGCGCGAGCAGCGTCTTGCCGGTGCCGGGCGGCCCGACCAGCAGCACGCCCTTGGGCACCCGCGCGCCGAGCCGGCCGTAGCGCCGCGGGTCCTTGAGGAATTCGACGATCTCCTTCAGTTCCTGCTTGGCTTCGTCGACGCCCGCCACGTCCTCGAAGGTGACCTTGGTGTCGGTCTCGACGTAGACCTTGGCCTTGCTCTTGCCGATCGCGAGGAAGCCGCCGCCGAGCCCCTGCTTCTCGGCGATGCCGCGCACCACGAACATCCAGACCAGCACGAACACCACCATCGGCACGATCCAGGACAACAGATCGCGCAGCCACGTGCTTTCCGGCTGGCCGGTCACCTTGACGCCGTACTGGGAGAGATCCTTGGCGAATTCGGGGTCGATGCGGAGCGCGATGAACTGGCGCCGACCGCTCGGCAGCGGCGTTTTCAGCGTGCCGTGCAGGTGGCGCTCGCCGACGAAGATTTCCTCGATCTGGCCCTGGCGCAGCAGGGTCTCGAATTCGCTGTAGGGGATGGTCTCGACCCGGCGCGCGTCCGACCACAGGCTTTGCAGCACCAGGACGGCCGCCAGCGCGAACAGCGCGTACCAGAGATTGACCTGGGTTTTACGGTCCATCGGGATAGTTCCACCTTCTCCCTAAGATGGCCGTTAACCGACCGTTAACCAAGGGGGATTAGGGTAACGGCCATGGCCGAAACCCCCGCCATCGGCGCCCCCCGCGTCACTTTTCCCGAAGCCCAGCTTCGCAGCCAGCGGACCGTGACCGAGGTCCGCGTCCGCGCCGCGTTCCTCAACCAGGACGACAGCGCCGAAGCCCGGGCCGCGCTGAACAGGCTTTCCCGGCTGCTCGATTCCGGCGTGCCGCTCAAGCCCAACGCGCCGCGCGGCTTCTATCTCAACTTCACCATTTAAGTGATTCGGCGCGCGCTCGCCGCCCTGGTGCTGCTTGTCCCGGCGCGCGTCGGGGCGGCCGATCTTACCGTCGAGATTCGGGACCTGCGCTCGGACCGGGGCGAGGTCCGGGTCGGGCTGTTCGACGACGCGCGCACCTTCGCCACCGACGCGGGCAAGATCGCCGAAATCGTGCTGAAGCCCGCGGACGGCGTCGCCAAGGGTGCCTTCGCGAACCTCGCCCCCGGCACCTACGCCATCGCCGCCTATCACGACGAAAATTCCAACCGGTCCTTCGACAAGGGCCTGTTCGGCTGGCCGCTGGAAGGCTACGGCTTTTCCAACGACGCGCCGGTGTTTCTCGGCGCGCCGCCGTTTGCGCGCGCCGCCTTTCCGGTCGCGGCCGAGGGCGCGCGCGTGGTTTTTCGCATGGTCTACTGGTAATGTCCGGTTCATGACCCGCCCCGACGCACCCGATTCCGCCCGCGCGACCCTGGAAAAGCTGCTCGGCATGCCGCTCGCCGAGGGCTTCGTCGAGGAAGCCGCCGGCCTCGCCCGCGCCGTCGCCGACACCGCGCGCCAGGCGGCCGCCGCGCTGCCGCCCGAGGCGCGCGATCCGACCGGGTTCCTCGACACGCTCGAATCGCTCGGCCCGCCCGAAAAGAAAGAATAACCCCAGGAACAACCAACGTGGCCGACGAAACGATCGCCGACCTGTCGCTGGCCGAGGTCGCGGACGCCATCCGCGCCAAGCGGATCACGTCCGTCGAGGCGACCGAGGCGGCGCTCGCGCGCCTCAAGCGATTCGGCGGGCCGGACCGGCTCAACTGCCTCGCCGGCCTCGACGAAGAGGACGCGCTCCGCCAGGCCAAGGCGGCCGACGCCGATCTCGCCAAGGGCCGCGCGCGCGGGTTCCTGCACGGCGTGCCGCTCGCCCACAAGGACATGTATTTCCGCGCCGGAAGACCGAGCGGGTGCGGCTCGCGCTTTCTCAACGATGTTCCGGCCCGAACGACGGCGGCGGCGCTGGAGCGCCTGGATGCCGCCGGCGCGATCGAGATCGCGCGCCTCGCCATGGTCGAATTCGCCCTCGGACTCACCGGCCATAACGTCGTCGTCGGCACGCCGCGCAACCCGTGGAATCCCGCGCACATCACCGGCGGGTCCTCCAGCGGCGCGGCGGCGGCGGTCGCCGCGCGGCTGGTCTACGGCGCGCTCGGCTCGGATACCGGCGGCTCGATCCGCTTTCCGGCGGCGGCCTGCGGCATCGTCGGCCTCAAGCCGACCCTCGGCCGGGTCAGCCGCTACGGCGCGCTGGCGCTGTCGTTTTCCCTCGACACCGTCGGCCCGCTTGCCCGCACCGTGACCGACTGCGCGCTGATCTATGACGCCATCGCCGGGTTCGATCCGCGCGATCCGGGATCGAGCCGGCGCGCGCCCGAGCCGACCGTGCCCCGCCTCGAAGGCGGCGTCCGGGGCCTGCGCGTCGGCGTGCCCACGTCCTACTTCTACGATCCGCTGACGCCGGAAATGACCAAGCTGGTGCAAGCCAGCCTCGAGGTGTTCCGGGCCGAAGGCGCGCAAGTGATCGAGGTCGACATTCCCGACATCGCCGCCGCCAATCCGCTCACGCTCCTGATCACCGCGACCGAGGGCGCGGCCGCCCACGGCCGCCAGCTCCCGGACCACGCCCGCGACTACGGCCCCCAGACGCTCGCGCGACTCGCGGCCGGGTTGCTGGTTCCGGCGAGCGCGTACATCGAGGCGCTCGCCTGGCGGAAGGCGTTGGTGCGCGCCTTCTGCAAGGCGGTTTTCGAACGCTGCGACGTGCTGCACGTGCCGGTCATGGTCGCCTCCCCGCCGACCATCGCCGAATCGGACGTCGGCGCCAATCCCGGCTTCGCCCGCCAGATGACGGCCATGGGCCATTGCACCCGGCCGTTCAATTTCCTGGCGCTGCCGTCGATTTCGGTGCCGTGCGGGTTCGCCGCCAACGGCTTGCCGGCGGCGTTCCAGTTGGCGGCGCGCCCGTTCGCGGAAAGCACGCTGCTGCGCGCGTCGCGCGCCTACGAGCGCGCGACCGATTGGCACCGCCAGGCGCCCGCGCTGTAAGCGGGAAACCCGCGCCCGCGCCGGAAGATGGCCGGGCAAGCACGCGCCAAAACGACCATAAGCCTTTGATCAATATAGAATATTCAGATGAGCGCCATTTCGTCGGCGCGCGCCGGACAGATTCCGCCCTGTCGCTAAGTTAGGCTATATATCCTATGTTAGGGCCCGTGTCAAGGCCGTTGATCGACCGGCGGGCGCGGGATCGGCGGTGACGGGCATGGCGGAAGCCCAACCCGGCCCGGATATGATAAAGACGTGCAACGAGGCGCCTCCATGACCGACTCGCCCCCCGCGACGACGACCCGCGAGACCATGGGCTTCGACGTGGTGATCGTGGGCGGCGGCCCGGCGGGGCTCGCCGCCGCGATCCGCTTGAAGCAGCTTGCGCGGGCGGACGGCGGCGAGGTGTCGGTCTGCGTGGTCGAGAAGGGCGCCGAGATCGGCGCCCATATTCTCTCGGGCGCGGTGATCGAGCCGCGCGCGCTCGATGAACTTCTCCCCGACTGGAAGGAGCGCGGCGCGCCGCTCGCCACGCCCGCGAGCGAGGACCGATTCCTGTTCCTGACCGAAAGACACGCGATCCGCCTGCCGACGCCGCCGCAAATGCACAACGCCGGCAACTACATCGCGAGCCTCGGCAACCTCTGCCGCTGGCTCGCCAAGGAAGCGGAAGCCCTCGGCGTCGAAATCTTTCCCGGCTTCGCCGCCGCCGAAGTGCTGTACGACGAGCGAGGCGCCGTCGCGGGCGTCGCCACCGGCGACCAGGGCATCGGGCGCGACGGGAAGCCGACCGCCAACCACCAGCCGGGGGTGAACTTAAGCGCGCGCTACACCTTGTTCGCCGAAGGCTGCCGGGGTTCGCTCTCGGAAACCCTGATCAGGCGTTTCGACCTGCGCCGGGATTGCGATCCGCAAACCTACGGCATCGGGATCAAGGAACTGTGGGAAGTGGCGCCGGAAAAGCACCGGCCGGGGCTGATCGTGCACACGGTCGGCTGGCCGCTGGACAGCGCGACCTACGGCGGCTCGTTCCTCTATCACCTGGAAAACAACCAGGTCGCGGTCGGATTCGTGGTCGGCCTCGATTACGCCAATCCGCACCTGAGCCCGTTCGACGAATTCCAGCGCTTCAAGACCCATCCCGCCATCCGCACCGTTTTCGAGGGCGGACGCCGCGTCGCCTACGGCGCCCGCGCTCTCAACGAGGGCGGTTTCCAGTCGGTTCCGAAACTGGTTTTTCCGGGCGGCGCCTTGATCGGCTGTTCGGCCGGGTTCCTCGATGTCCCCAAGATCAAGGGCAGTCACACGGCGATGAAGTCGGCGATGTGCGCCGCCGAGGCGGCGTGGCCGGCGATCAAGGCGGGGGGCCGCGCGACCGCGCTCGACGCCTATCCCGACTCCTTGCACCGTTCCTGGGTATGGGACGATCTCTATCGCGCGCGCAACGTGCGCCCGGCGTTCCGCTGGGGCCTTTGGGGCGGCATCGCCTATTCGGCCATCGACACGTATTTATTGCGCGGGCGGGCGCCGTGGACGTTCCACCACCACGCCGATCACGAGCGACTTCGTCCCGCCGCCGCCGCGCGGCCGGTCGCCTACCCCAAGCCCGACGGGAAAATATCCTTCGACAAGCTTTCCTCGGTGTTTCTCTCCGGCGCCAATCACGAGGAAAACCAGCCCTGCCACCTGACGCTCAGGGACTCGCGCGTGCCGGTCGCGGTCAACCTCGCGCGCTACGGCGGGCCCGAGGCGCGCTTCTGCCCGGCCGGGGTCTACGAGTTTATCGAAACGGGGGGCGAGACGCGGCTCCAGATCAACGCCCAGAACTGCGTCCACTGCAAGACCTGCGACATCAAGGACCCGACCCAGAATATCGTCTGGAAAACCCCCGAGGGCGGCGGCGGGCCGAATTATCCGAATATGTGAGGGGCGTTTTTTACGTCATTCCCGCGCAAGCGGGAATCCAGCGACGTCATGGACCCCCGCTTCCGCGGGGGTGACGAGCCAGGGACGACGGTCTCAGCCGGTGCTCCAGGAGCGCGGGCGCATCATGCCGGCGATCTTGCACGCCTGCTGCACGTAGCCGTAGGGAAACAGCTCGAACAGGCGGTCGCGGGACGCTTGGCGCGTCTCCTTCAGATGGCGGACGACGAAGCGGGCATCGGGGGCGATACGGTGTTCTTCCCAATAGGCGCGCATGAAGCGGATGACGTCCCAATGCTCGTCGGTCAAGGCAATCCCTTCCCGCTCGGCGAGCGTGCGGGCGATGTCCTCGGTCCAATCGGAGGGGTCGATCAGATAGCCATCCGGATCGGTGCGAACCGATGGCGTTATGGCGGTCATGGTTTTTTCTCCTCGAACGATTTTGGGTCCGTGTCCCGCGGGCGCGTATCTTAATCCCCCCTCTCCCGGGCGCAAGGGAACGGGTTTGAGCGCGCCCGCGCGCATCGCTACAATGCTTCCATGATTCGAAACCTTTCGCTCGCCTCCTTATGGCTCGTCCTCGCGCTGCTCGGCGTGCGGCTCGATCCGGCCACGGCCGCGCCCAAGCCGGACGCGCCCAAATCGGATCAGGGCGAGACGCCGAAGCCGGGCGCCACCACCAGCGGCAACTACCTCGCCGGCCGCCACGCCCAGGCGGTGCGCGAAATGGGCAACGCCATCACCTTCTATTCCGCCGTGCTCGCGCGCGAGCCGGACAATCCCGACCTGATCCGGCGCGCGTTCGTCCTCCATCTCGGCGAGGGCAAGATCGCCGACGCGCTCAAATTGGCCGGGCGCATGACCAAGGAGGACTCGGCGCGCCTCGTCTATCCCGAAATCCTGCGCGCCGCCGACGACATCAAGCGCGGCCGATGGGCCGACGCCATCGCCCGGCTCGACGCCCTCGGCACCGACGGCATCGGCGGATTGGCCGGGCCGCTGCTCGCGGCCTGGGCGGAGACGGGCCGGGGCGACCGCAAGGCGGCGGAAGCGGCGCTCGCCCGGCTTGGCGCGCGCAACGGCGCGCAAGGGCTGGTCGAACTGCACGGCGCGCTGATCGCCGACGTCGCCGGCGACAAGGCCGCCGCCGAGGCCGCCTACCGCAAGATCGCCGACGGCGAAGGCGGGCCGACCGCAAGGCTGGCCTCCTTGCTCGGCAATCTCCTCGAGCGCGCGGGCGAGCGCGACAAGGCCAGGGCGGTTTACGAATCCTATCGCGCGAAGAGTCCCGATTCGCGCCTGCTCGACGACGTCTGGCGGCGCATCGAAAGCGGCGGCAAGGCGCCGAAGCCGGAGATCGCGTCCGCGACCGACGGCGCGGCCGAGGCGCTGCTCGGCCTCGCCGGCGCGTTCCGCCAGCAGAACGTGCGCGAGACCGCGTATCAGCTGGTCCGGATCGCGCTTCACCTCCGCCCCGATTTTCCGTCGGCGCAGGTCCTGCTCGCCGACCTGCTCGAAGGCGACCGGCGCTGGGCCGACGCCAACGCGGTCTACGACGCCATCAACCCGGCCGCGCCGCTCCATCGCGCGACGCGCACCCGCGTCGCCGCCAACCTCAACCGCCTCGACCGCGACGAGGAAGCCGTGGCCAGGCTGGAGGCGCTGGCGAAAAGCGAGCCCAAGGACACCGATGCCCTGATCCAACTCGGCGACATCCTGCGCGGGCGCAAGAAATTCAAGGAAGCGGCGGCGGCCTACGATCGCGCGCTCGCGCGGGTGCCGACGCTCGACCGGCGCCATTGGCCGCTGCTCTATTCGCGCGGCATCGCGCTGGAACGCTCGCAGCAATGGCCGCGCGCCGAGGCCGATTTCCTGAAAGCGCTCGAATTCGAGCCTGAGCAACCCTACGTTCTCAATTATCTCGGCTATTCGTGGATCGAGAAGGGCCAGCACCTGGACCGCGCCACCGAGATGATCCGCAAGGCGGTGAGCCTGCGCCCCGACGACGGCTACATCGTCGACAGCCTGGGCTGGGCGCACTACATGCTCGGCCAATGGGCGGACGCGGTGCGCGAACTGGAGCGCGCGGTCGAACTGCGCCCCGAGGATCCGGTCATCAACGACCACCTCGGCGACGCCTTCTGGCGGGTGGGGCGGCGGACCGAGGCGCGCTTTCAGTGGGAACGCGCGCTGACCTTGAAGCCCGAGGCCGACCTGATCGAAACCATCCGCAAGAAGCTGACCGACGGCCTTCCCGACGGCCCGCCCGCGACCCGCGTGCATTAACCGGCCGATGACGGAACCGATCCGCGTCGCGGCCCCGGCCAAGATCAATCTCTACCTGCACGTGGTCGGGCGGCGCCCGGACGGCTATCACTTGCTCGACAGCCTGGTTGCGTTCGCCGACATCGGCGACACCGTCGAGGCCCGTGCCGACGAGCGCCTGTCGCTCGCCGTCGACGGCCCGTTCGCGGACGCGATCCCCGCGGGCGACGACAATCTGGTGCTGCGCGCGGGCTACGCGCTCGCGGAGTTGGCCGGAGAGAAACGCGGCGCCGCCATTCGGCTGACCAAGCGCCTGCCGGCGGCGAGCGGCATCGGCGGCGGCTCGGCCGACGCGGCGGCCGCGTTGCGCGCGCTGATGTGCCTGTGGAACGCGAACCCGGCGCCGGAAGCGCTCGCGGCGCTCGCCCTTCGCCTCGGCGCCGACGTGCCGGTGTGTTTGGGCGGCCGGGCCGCGTTCATGGGCGGGATCGGCGAGGAACTCGCCCCCGCGCCGCCGTTGCCGAAGGCTTCGATCGTGCTCGCCAATCCGGGCCAAGCGGTGGCGACGCCGGAGGTGTTCCGCCGACGCACGGGGCCCTTTTCCCGGCCGGCGCGCTTCGCCGAGGCGCCCGGCGACGCCGCCCGACTCGCCCGATTGCTGAAGGCGCGCGGCAACGACCTGGAGGAACCCGCGCGCGCGATTTGCCCGGCGATCGGCGACGTGCTGGCGGCGCTCCGGCGCCAGCCGGGGTGCCTGATCGCGCGCATGAGCGGATCGGGCGCCACCTGCTTCGCCCTTTTTGCCGAACCCGGCGCCGCGCGCGCGGCCGCCGACGCCGTGGCGCGCGCGCATCCCGCCTGGTGGGTCCAGGCGGGCGCCCTCCAAAATTAAATTTTTCTGCTTCGCGTCACTTCCGTGCCGCTACGCCGGATTAGATCACGCCGCAGGCGATGCGTCCTCCGCCGCCGCCCAAGGCCGCGGGCTGGTCGCTGTAGTTGTCGCCGCCGGCGTGGATCATCACCGAGCGCTTCTTGATGTCGGCGACCTTGAGGCGCGGCGCGCGCAGCTTGCCCGACGCGGTGCCGTCGGCCTTGACCTCGAGTACCGGCAGATCGCCGAGATGCCCGCCGTCCGAATGCGGCCCCTCGTGCTTGCCGGTCTTGCCCGGATCGTAGTGGCCGCCAGCGGCAAGGCCGAGGACCATCTGGCCCTGCGGGTTGGCCTTGGCCGCGCAGGAGCGGTTTTCGTGGATGTGGAAGCCATGCGGGCCGGGCGGCAGGCCCTTGAGCTTCGGATAAATCTCGAGGCCGAGCTTGCCGTCGACGAAGCGGATGGTGCCGACCTCCTCGCCTTGGCCCTTCTCCGCCGTGCGATAGACCTTGACGGTGAGGTCGTCGGCCGAGGCTGGATGCGCGAACGCGACGGCGGCGCCGGCGACGAGCGCGGCGGCGAGGATGGCTTTCATTCGGAATCTCCCTTGGGTTGAGACGCGCGAAGACGGACGTCGATTATAGGACGACTCGCGGACGGACAAAATCGGCCGAAGCCCCCGGAAAACCTGGGTTCTTGCCGCGCGCCGCCGAAGACCTTATGTATGGCGCCGGCGGCGCAGGCCGCCATTGGGGCGTAGCCAAGCGGTAAGGCAGCGGTTTTTGGTACCGCCATCCTAGGTTCGAATCCTAGCGCCCCAGCCAATCTTTCCGGTTTCCTCCGCGCCGTTCGCCATCGACCCGCGGTCTTGCCGGGGGTAGGCCGACCTGTCACTCTTGAAACGGCGACGCGGCGGTCGCGAACCTCCGCGCGAACAGGGAGGACGACATGGAACATTTGATCTCGCGCATTGCAACCGGGATGCGCGTGGCCGGGATCGCCGCGCTGGCCGCGATTATCGGGTGCGCGACCGCGGCGGCGAAGACCGAGCTGACCATCTACACCGCCTACGAGAACGACGACCTCAAGCCCTACAAGGCCGCGTTCGAGAAGGACAACCCCGACATCGTCATCAACTGGGTGCGCGATTCGACCGGCGTCGTCACCGCCAAAATCCTGGCCGAACGCGACAACCCGCGCGCCGACGCGGTCTGGGGCCTCGCCGTCAGCAGCATCGGCGTCCTCAAGACCCAGGGCCTTCTGGTGCCGTACGCGCCCAAGGACATCGGTTCGATTCCCGCCAAGTTCAGGGACAAGGCCGACCCGCCGTATTGGTTCGGCAACTCGGCCTGGATCGCGGCCATCGTCTACAACACGGTCGAGGGCGCGCGCCTCAAGGTTCCCAAGCCGGAAACCTGGGAGGATCTGACCAAGCCCGCCTACAAGGGCCAGGTGATCATGCCCAATCCGGTGTCCTCGGGCACCGGCTTCCTCGACGTTTCGGCCTGGCTGCAGGCCTTCGGCGAGGCCAAGGGCTGGGACTACATGACCCGCCTGCACGAGAACATCGTCCGCTACACCCATTCCGGCTCGACCCCGGCGACCTTCGCCGGCAAGGGCGAATACGTCGTCGGCATCGCCTTCGACGTGCGCGCCGCGCGCGTCAAGGAGCAGGGCGCGCCGATCGAGATCGTCTTTCCCAAGGAAGCGCTCGGCTGGGACATGAACGCCTTCGCCATCGTCAAGGGGACCAAGAAGCTCGACGCCGCCAAGAAGCTCGCCGACTGGGCGGCCTCGCCGACGGCGATGAAGCTGTACGGCGAAACCCGCGCCGTGGTGGCGATCCCGAAATACATGACCCCGATCAAGAACCTGCCCAACGATCTCGACCAGCGGATCATGGCCAACGATTTCGACTGGGCCTCGGCCAATCGCGACGCGATCCTCAAGGAATGGACGCGCCGCTTCGACGCCAAGTCCGAGCCGAAGAAGAACTGACCCCGGTCGGGATTAGGTACGCGCGCGGACAATAACGGGAATCCGGTGTCGTCGCCGCCCGCCGCCGCCCTGGGCCGTTTTTCGCCCCGGCGCGGATTGCGCCGCCGCGCGGGGCGCGACGAATGGATCGAGCGCGCCGCCCTGCTGCTGGTCGCGGCGTTCCTGGTCGCGTTCCTGGTTCTGCCGCTCTACGCGCTGCTCTCGAAGAGCGTGGCCGCGCCCGACGGGCGGTTCGTCGGCCTCGCCCATTACGCCACCTATTTCTCGACGAAAACGCTGTTCCGCTCGATTCACAACAGCCTGTTCGTCGCCGCGCTCAGCACCGCGATCACCCTCGCGCTCGCCTTCGGCTACGCCTACGCGCTGACCAACACCTGCATGCCGGGCAAGGAAGTGTTCCGGATCGTCGCGGTGATCCCGCTGTTGGCGCCGACGCTCCTGCCGGCGCTCGCGCTGGTGCACCTGTTCGGCAACAAGGGGGTCCTCAAGGATCTCCTGCTCGGCCATTCGGTCTACGGGCCGATCGGGATCGTCATGGGCATGACCTTCGCCGTCTTCCCGCACGTGTTCATCATCGTCAACGCCGGGCTCGGCCTTTCCGACGGCCGGCTCTACGAGGCGGCGGCCGTGTGCAAGGCGGGGCGCTGGCGCGTCTTTCGCACGGTCACGCTGCCCGGCGCCAAGTACGGCCTGATCGGCGCGGCGATCGCCGGCTTCACCCATGCCTTCACCGATTTCGGCGTTCCCAAGGTGATCGGCGGCCAGTTCGACGTGCTCGCGACCGACGTCTACAAGCAGGTCATCGGCCAGCACGACTTCGAAATGGGCGCGGTGATCAGCGTCGTTCTGCTGATCCCGGCCTTGATCGCCTTCGCCATCGACCAGGCGGCGCGGCGCGGCCAGGTCGCCATGCTGACCACCCGCGCGGTGCCGTTCCAGCCGAAGCCCAACCGGATCGCCGACGCGCTCGGGTTTCTGTTCTGCGCGCTGGTGGCGGTGTGGATCGTCGGCCTGATCGTCGCCGCCGCCTTCGCCTCGGTGGTCAAGTTCTGGCCCTACGACCTGAGCCTGACCTGGGCCCATTACGAGTTCGAGCGCTACGCCGGCGGCGGCTGGCGGGCGTATCGCAACACGCTCGCGCTCGCGGCCTGGACCGCCGGCGCCGGAACCATCCTGGTGTTCTTCGGCGCCTACCTGGTCGAGAAGGGCGAGGCGTGGCCGCGCCTGCGCCGGCTGATCCAGCTGCTCGCCCTGCTGCCGCTCGCGATCCCGGGCCTGGTGCTCGGCCTCGCCTACATCTTTTTCTTCAACGCGCCGGCCAATCCGCTCGGCGGGCTCTACGGCACGTTCGCGATCCTGGTGTTGTCGACCATGGTCCATTATTACTCGGTCACGCACCTGACCGCGTCGACCGCGCTCAAGCAGCTCGACCGCGAATTCGAGGCGGTGTCGGATTCGCTCAAGGCGCCCCGGCTCAAGACCTTCGCGCGCGTCACGGTGCCGATCAGCATGCCGGCGATCCTGGATATCTTCATGTATTTCTTCCTCAACGCGATGACGACCGTGTCGGCGGTGGTGTTTCTCTATTCGACCCACACCAATCTCGCTTCGATCGCGGTCCTCAACATGGACGACGCCGGGGAATTGGCGCCCGCCGCGGCGATGGCGATGGTGATCGTCGTCACCTCGGTCGCGGTGCGCATTCTCCATGTCGCGCTCGCGCGCGCGATCGGACGCCGCACCCAGGCTTGGCGGGCGCGCGGCCGATGAGCGCCGACCCGACCCGCGCCGCCGCCGGCGGCCCGACCCGGATCGCGGTGATCGGCGCCGGCATCGTCGGCGTCTGCTGCGCGCTCTATTTGCGCCGCGACGGCTACGACGTCACCCTGATCGAGCGCGAAGCGCCGGGCGACGGCGCCTCGCGCGGCAACGCCGGCGCGCTCAGCCCGGGCAGTTGCGTGCCGCTTTCCATGCCCGGCACGGCACACAAGGTGCCGGGTTGGCTGCTCGATCCGGATGGGCCGCTGACAATCCGGCCGCGCTATTTTCCGCTCGCGCTGCCGTGGCTGATCCGCTTCGCGCGCGCCGGGCGCCCGGGGCGGATCGCGGCCATCGCCGACGCGCTGCGCGCGCTCCACGGACGCACCTTCGCCTGCTACGCGCCGCTGCTGCGCGCGGCCGGAGTCGAGGCGCTGGTGCATCGCACCGGCACCCTGGTGATCTACGAAAGCGAGGCCGCGCTGGCCGCGGCCGCGACCGAGTGGACCCTGCGGCGCGAGCGTGGCGTGCCGTGCGAGGCGATCGACGGCGACGGCCTCCGGCAACTCCTGCCCGACCTTTCCGACCGCTACCGCTGCGGGATGCTGCTGCCCGAGCATGGTTTCGTCGCCGAGCCGTATCGGTTGACGCGCGCGCTTGCCGACCATTTCGTCGCGACCGGCGGGCGCCTGGTCCGGGCGCAAGCGACCGGATGGCGTTTCGACCGACGCCGGCTCGCCGCCGTCGTCACCGACGCGGGCGAGATCGCGGCCGAGCGCGCGGTCATCGCGGGCGGGGCGTGGTCGGCGCCGCTTGCGCGCCAGGCCGGGCTGCGCGTTCCGCTCGAAAGCCAGCGCGGCTACCACGTCACCCTGCCCGAACCCGGCATCCGACCCCGCCTGCCGGTGACCGACGCCGCCGCCAAGATTTACGCCACCCCGATGGAGGGCGGCTTGCGCGTCGCCGGCACGGTCGAGTTCGCGGGGCTCGCGGCCCCGCCCAACTGGGCGCGGGCCCGCCGGCTGGTGGACTTGGCCCGGCGGATTTTTCCCGCGGCGCGCGCCGACGGCTTCACCGAATGGATGGGGCACCGGCCGTGCCTGCCCGATTCGCTCCCTGCCATCGGCCCGGTGCCCGCCTATCCCGACGTTCTCTGCGCCTTCGGCCACGGCCATAACGGCATGACCAGCGGCCCGGTCACCGGCAGCCTGATCGCCGACCTGATCGCCGGCCGCGATCCCGGCTTCGATCTGCGGCCGTACCGGCCGGACCGGTTTTAGGTTCGGGCGTGGCCGTCGACCCCGCCATCGTCGCGCTGGTTCTGCTGGCGGCCTTGATGCACGCCGGCTGGAACGCGGTCGTCAAGATGGGCAACGACCGGCTGCTGGCGCTGCTGCTGGTCAAGGCGCCGACCATGCTGGTCGCGGCGGCGACCCTCGCCGTCGTCGGCCCGCCGGCGCCAGCCTCCTGGCCGTACCTGCTCGTCTCGACCGTCATCTCGATGGCGTATTTCTATTTTCTGGTCCGCGCCTATCACGCCGGCGACTTGGGTCTCGCCTATCCGGTCGCGCGTGGCTCGGCCCCGGTCGTTACCCTGCTGCTATCGTTCCTCATCGCCGGCGAGCGGCCGACGCTTGCCGGCGCGGCCGGCGTGCTGATCGTTTCCGCCGGAATCATCGCGCTCGGCTGGCAGCGGAACGCCGGTCGCCAGCACGCCGCGACCGTGGCGTGGGCGATGGCGGTCGGGCTGACCATCGCCGGCTACACGATCAGCGACGGCATCGGCGGGCGGCTTTCGGGCAATCCGATCGGTTACGCGGCCGCGCTCAACCTCATGACCGGCCTAGTCATCACCGTCGCCGCGTTTGCCGCGCGGCGCGGGGCGGCGCTGGACGCGCTGCGTTTCGGCTGGCGCAAGGGTCTCGGCGGCGGCCTGCTGATGTTCGGCGGCTACGCCATCGTCATTTACGCCATGACGCTCGCGCCGATGGCCTCCATCGCCGCGCTCAGGGAAACCAGCGTCATCTTCGCCGCCCTGATCGGCAGCTTCGTCCTGCGCGAGAAACACGGCGCGCGACGCATCGCCGCCTCGACGGTGGTCGCGGTCGGCATCGTCGTCCTGCTCGGCGGATTCTGAATGTTCCCGCGATCGAGATAAACGGCTATAACGCGCCCATGGCCCCTGCCGCCCTGATCTTCGACGTGGACGAGACCCTCGCCGAAACCGAGGAGCTGCACCGGGTTTCGTTCAACGACATCTTCCGCGCCTTCGGCCTTCCCTGGGAGTGGGATCGGGAACTCTACCGGGAACTCCTCAAAACCGGCGGCGGGCGCGAGCGGATGACTCATTACATGCGGATCCGCAAGGTGGGCCCGGCCGACGAACGCGAGGCCGCCGAACTGGCCAAACGCCTGCACGCGGCCAAGACCGAGTTGTACCAAAAGCTGCTCGCCGGTCGGCCGCCTGCCGTCCGGCCCGGCGTCAAGCGCCTGATCGGCGAGGCGCGCGACGCGGGCGTTAGGCTCGCCATCGCCACCACGTCGGCGCGCGGCAACGTGCTGGCGCTGCTCAAGGGATCGTTCGGCGCGGACTCCCCCGATTGGTTCGCCGCCATCGCCGCCGGCGAGGACGCGGACGCCAAAAAGCCCGATCCCACCGTCTATCGCATGGCCCTCGAACGCCTGAAGCTGCCGCCGCAGGCCTGCGTCGCCATCGAAGATTCGCTGATCGGTCTTCATGCGGCAACGGCCGCCGGGATCGCGGCGGTGGTGGCGCCGTCACGCTGGACGGACGAGCGGGATTTCCCCGGCGCGCTCGCCGTCGCCCGCGATCTCGACCACGGGCCGGACGGCACGCCGGGCACGCTGGCGCGGATTCGCGGCTGGATGGACGGAAAGCGTTGACGGCCGCGCGCGTAGTTCCTTTAATCGGTATGCAACCGTAAGGAGGCGCGCATGAAGGCATTCTTTCGCGTCGTCGCGGCGTGCGTCGTTGCCGCGCTGTCGGTTGTGCCTGCGCCCGCGCGGAGCCAGGACAAAACCGTTTCGATCAGCTATGTGCCTGTCACCGCCCCCTGGCTGTTCGCGTTGGGCAGCGGCGCCTTCTCGCGCGAAACCGGATACACGATCTCCTGGTTCCCCTATGAGACCGGCGCGGGGTCGATGGATGCCTTGCACCAGGGCAAGGTGCAGATCGCCTATTCCGGCTCCACCCAAATCACGGTCGTCATGAGCAAGGGTGCGGAAGAGGATCTATTTTGGATCGCCAAGGAAACCGACATCACCGAAGGCCTGGTGGTCCACAGCCGGAGCGGGATCGAGGAACCGCGGCAACTTCGCGGCAAGCGAATCGCGACGCCGTTCTGGTCGACCCATCATTTTCACCTGTTGTTCGCCCTGGACCAGTTCAATATTACCGAGAACGAGATCGACATCTACGACATGAGACCCAGCGAAATTCTCGCCGCCTGGAGGACAGGCGGTATTGACGCCGCGTATATCGGCATACCGACCCTCGATCGGTTGTTGTCGTCGGGGAGGGTTCTGGTGTGGTCCGGCTGGCTCAATCGCTGGGGAAAACCGACCTTCGACGGATTTGTCGTCCGACGCGACTGGAGCACGGCGAACCCGGAGTTCATGCGCGGGTTCGTGAAGGTGCTCGACGCCGTCAACCGAAACTACGCCGCCAACGCCGACCGCTGGACCGGCGATTCTCGCGAAATCCAGACCATCGTCAAATTTCTCGGCCCGCATTCGAACGTCGTCACGTCGCTGAAGATGATCAAAATTCCGACCCTCGAGGAACAACTGTCGATCGCCTGGTTGGGCGGCGGCGGCGTCGGGGGCGCGGCCAAGACGCTGCAGGCGACCGCGCAATATCTCGACCGCTTCGGCATGGTCGAAAAGGTGCTGCCCGATTACAGCCCCTATATCACCGATCGCTGGGCCAAGGCCGCCCTGCAGGCGCGGCAGGACGCGGCCGGCGCCCCGCGGCGCTAGGAGCGTGATTTCTTCGCATCGGGGAAGAAAAGCTGCCGGCCGTCGAGCTTGAAGGAGGCGATCGCCGCCTGGCCCTCGGCCGAGATCAGCCAATCGACGAACGCGCTCGCGTCCTTGGCCTTGACGTGCGGGTGCTTGGCCGGGTTGACGGCCATGACGCCGTAGGGGTTGAACAGCGCCGGATCGCCCTCGACCACGATCGTCATGTCCGCCTTGTTCTTGAAGCCGATCCAGGTGCCGCGATCGGCCAGCGCGTAGGCGCCCATGCCAGCCGCCGTGTTCAGCGTCGCGCCCATGCCCGAGCCGGTCGAGCGGTACCAGGCCGCGCCCTTCGGATCGACCTTGGCCTGGTGCCAGATTTCCAGTTCCGCCTGATGGGTGCCGCTGTTGTCGCCGCGCGAGGCGAACGGCGCCTTGGCCTCGGCGATCTTCTTGAAGGCGGCAGCCGCGTCCTTGCCGCCCGCGATCTTGGCCGGATCGGCCTTGGGCCCGATCACCACGTAATCGTTGTACATGACGTCGAAGCGCTCGATTCCGAAGCCGTCACGCACGAATTTTTCCTCGGACGGACGGTGGTGGACGAACAGCACGTCGGCGTCGCCGCGCTCGGCCAAGCGGATCGCCTGGCCGGTGCCGACCGCGACCACCCGCACGGCGATGCCGGTCTTCTTGGTGAACAGCGGCAGGATATGGCCGAACAGGCCGGAATTCTCGGTCGAGGTGGTGCTGGCGACCGTGATGAAACGCTCCGCGGCTGAAGCGACGGACGGAACGAGCAACGCGAAAGCGGCCGCGAGAACGGCGCGACGAATGTGAAGGATCATGACGCGACCCCCAATGAGGTCGCATCAGTTAAGCATGGCCGGCGGACGATGCCGATAAGGCCGCGCGTGCATATCGGGGCGATATGTTCGGCCCAGCCGATCGATTATTCTTCCTCGCGCAGCAGCGCGCGGAACACCGCGAGGTCGGTCGCGATCGCGCCTTCGGCGGCCGATTCCATCCGCCGATAGAGCGTCAAAACCTCGCGTCCGGTGTCGGTGAGGCGCGCGCCGCCGCCCTTGGCGCCGCCCTTGACCAGATCGACCAGCGGCACGCGGAAAGCGCCGTTCAAGGATTTTACCAGGTCCCACGAACGCCGGTAGCTGATCCGCAGGCGCCGCGACGCGGCCGAGGGGGAGCCGGTCTCCGCGATCGCTTCGAGCAGATCGGCCTTGCCGGGCCCGATGGCGCTGACGGAGGCGATGCGTACCCGGATGAAGGAATCTGGCCGATGGGCCTTGGTAAAACCGCTCATCGCGCGACCTTCCGATCACACCGTCTTGGCGGCGCGGAGCCGCGCGAGCGCGGCCGCATCCAGGCCGAGCAGTTCGGCCAGCACTTCTTCCGTGTGCTGGCCGAGGCGCGGTGGCGGGCGGCGGTAATCGACCGGCGTTTCCGAAAACTTGATCGGATTGCCGATCAGGGCGACTTCGCCGCCTTGGGCGTCGGGGTTGGGCACGGAAATCTTCATGCCGCGATGGCGCACCTGAGGATCGGCGAACACTTGCGCCAGATCGTTGACCGGCCCCGCCGGCACCCCGAGCGCGGTCAATCCCTTGACCCAGTGGTCGGTGGTTCGGGTGCGGGTGACGGCCTCGATTTGCGGCATCAGTTCGTCGCGGTTTTTGACCCGGAGGCTGTTGGTGCGGAAACGCTCGTGGTCGGCGAGAGCGGCGCACCCGGCGAATTCGCAGAACTTGCGGAATTGCGAATCGTTGCCGACCGCGAGCGTGAACCAGCCGTCCTGGGTTTGCAACAACTGATAGGGCACGATGTTCCAGTGCGCGTTGCCGATGCGCTTCGGCACCTTGCCGGTCAGGAAGTGATCGACGCCGACGTTGACCAGCCAGGCGACGGTGGTGTCGAGCAGCGCGAGATCGATGTGCTGGCCCTTGCCGGTCGCGTCGCGGTGGCGGAGCGCGGCGAGAATTGCGATCGCCGTATAAAGGCCGCAGACGATGTCGGAAATGCCGACGCCCGATTTCATCGGCGGCCCGTCCGGTTCGCCGGTGATGCTCATGATGCCGCCTTGGCCTTGGGCGAGGAAATCGTAGCCGGCCTGGGAAGCGTAAGGCCCGGTCTGGCCGAAGCCGGAGATCGAGCCGTAGACGAGCTCGGGAAATTCGCCCTTGAGCGATTCGTAATCGAGGCCGTACTTGGCGAGCCCGCCCGGCTTGAAGTTCTGCACCAGCACGTCGCAATGCTCGAGCAGGCGGCGGACGAGCTGCTGGCCCTCGGGCGCGGCGATATCGACCGTGACCGAGCGTTTGTTGCGGTTGGAAGCGAGGAAATAGCCGCTTTCCGCGCTGTCGTTGCCGTCCTTGTTCTTGAGGTAGGGCGGGCCCCATTTGCGGGTGTCGTCGCCCTCACCGGGGCGTTCGATCTTGATCACGTCGGCGCCAAGATCGCCGAGCAGCTGCGTGCAGGTGGGACCGGCGAGAATGCGGGTGAGGTCGAGCACGCGCACGCCGGAAAGGGGGCCTGAAGACGAGGTCATCATATCACCGGATTGGCCGTATTCGGCGATAGCAAGTTGGCGATGTTGAGTAAGAGCGGCCCTAACTTCTGATGATCTACTCGCCCCATGGCAACTTCAATTTGGGAAGACCAATGTCCCTCACGATAAAGCGTCGCCGCTCGCTCCCGTATTTCTCTCGCCGCTCGATATCGAATCTCTTGATTGGGCGCTTTATCCTTAGCTAACCGACTCTCAATCTTGGCCAATAACATCCGCTCGTTCTGGTCGTTATTCTCAACAAGAGCTAGCGTAGCCAGTCCATACATTGAACGCTCTAAAATGGCCCAACCTGTCTGATGGCCCCCCGCTTCAAAAGCCCATGACAGGAGGAGGTCACGCACTTTCGCAGAAACATCCTCGCAGTCACGATGATGAGCGTCCATCGCAACTTCAAACAACGTTTCCGTCATTTGGAAGTTTTCAACAAAAGTCACTGTTTCTTGGGTATTTGGCACGAACGATAATACGGAGATAAGCCAAAGCGCATGATTTCGAAGTTCGTCCCGTGTATGCTCGTCGCATGCCGGGGCATTTGAGACTGCCAAAAGGATTCTCGTCACTTGTGATATCCAATTCATCATGTCAAATACGAAGTGAGACTGCTTCTCTATTGCCAATAGAAAAATTTCTTTTTCGGCACGATGTAAATCCTCTGCCCACTGTTCGATGTTTCGAATAACCGTCCGAGCCGTTTTATTATCTGCTTTGGCTTCTAACAGCGTATTAGCAAGCCCTACAAGTCGAACTTGTAGTGCTTGAGCGTTTGTTCCCGAATAATAGGGGCCGAGATAAGTGCTGTGGATACTCATCAGCGGGGTATCGGGTAACGTAAGAAACATTCGCGTGACAAATAGAGCGTTATCTTTAAGTCTCTTGGCAGCAAACCGAATTTCATGATCAGTGACTCGAATAAGATTGAAAGTTAGCTGAGCAATTTGCTCCATTCCGATTTGCGTGACCGGTCGATAGTCTTCCTTCGCGATTCCGGCACATGAAATTATCGCAATTTTTTCGACGAGTGTGACAATATCCTCCGGTTTCGCGCGAACGAGAAAAAGCTGCGCTGTCCTCCCCATAAGACGAACACCGTTCATAAGTACGTCCGGCATGTTATGTGGAACAACCGATTGTACCGCGCTTGAAAGATATCCAGCGGCAAGATGCGCATGGGTTTTTGAGGCGTATTCGTTCGAATAATCTATATCTAGATAGATTCCCGTGAGTGCTGCCAACGCCTCAAAAGTGTTCTCAATTTGCTGCTCGTCGCCGCGAGTAATGCCGATCCGAACATTCTGCCGAAGATGCTCCAAGCTTTCGTTGATAAATCCATCTGTAACGAATGGATTATCAAGCAAGATATTATTTGCAAAAAAAGTTTTTCCTTTGGCCTGAATATAAATAGCATTGATATCAACGACAGCCCTTAGCGCTCCTTTTGATACCTCATGATCACCCGTTTCCGCTGTATGTCGAGATATCGAGACTGAATGAGTGATTGCTTGCTGCATTCCGGAGGTCCAATACGGGTTAAATTGGAAAAAAGTGAGCCGCTTATAATCATGCGTGTCTTGAATGATATTATCTGTTCTTGAATCTTGTATAAAAGGGATCGCGCGCTGTATCCGACGCTCCCACCATTTCATCTGCTTACGTGCATTTTCAACAACGATGTTAAGCTGCTTCAAAGGATTAATTAACGATAGGGTGCGTCGATACGCATACAGAAATATAAATAAGATTAGAACTATTCCCCAAATTCCCGCCAATATAACAATCGCCAGCCATGATTTTTCCGAGAAGAGGGAGAGGCTAGCAATGCCAACGGCCAATAAAAAAGTCGATATAAAAGCAAGGAATAATTTAGGGTCAGAACCTAGCTTTTGAAATAGTCTATGAGGTAAGCGCTCCACGTTTACTTGAATAGCAAAAATGATGAGTGAAAATACGATCGCGGATGCTGCCGTTAATGCTCCACCAAGTGTGCCAAAAAGTTCTCGTAACCTTTGAAGTTCCTCACCCGAAGAAAAATGCGGCTCAAGTGTTATTTGAAGTTCCGGACTGAAGTAAGTGCTTACTGCTATGAGAACAGAAATCAGAGTGAATAATATGTGCCAGCCATGTTGTGCCCACAATATGGAGAGCCGATACTCGATGCTGTAAATTAAATTCCATAGCAATGCATAGCTACGGCGAGCTAGAAAATTGGTCTTTTCCATCGTGCTGTGCGCACGACTCAGTATGGCATCACGATGTTTTAATAAAAAAATTTTATTTGTTTCACAATCGATCTCAATGCCGAATGTTTAATCCTGCCACCAATCAGTAACCATCCAGACAATTTTATAAAAAAGGAAATTAAAGCCCACTACCGTCCATGCGGCTCAAGCGCCCGTTCCAGGACATCCCGAATGAAACGCTGATAGGGAATGCCCCGCCGCGCGGCGGCCTTCTTCACCGCCTTGAGCAACGGCGCCGGCACCCGCATGTTGATGCGCTCGCCCTTGGGCTCGAATTCGAATCGGACGCGCTTTCCGCGCGAAAGATCGTATTCGGACAGGTCGGCCTTGGCGACGAATTCCTCCGCCGCCTTATCGCTTCCGAGCCTCGGCAATTTCTTTTTCATAGTGGATCACCTCGCGCCTGTGCATATAGCGGGCGCTGATCGGGCGGATCAACAGCCTTCCGCCACGCGAACGAAAGGCGAAGACCACGAACACGTGCCGCCCGGCGCGCGTCTTGCCGATCGCCTTCAGCCTTTCTTCGTCGCGGGAGCGGCCCGGAGCCGGAAAAACCGTGATCTCGCCCGCGAACAATTCCTCGATCTCGCGGACCGAGAGCCCGTGCTTTCGGCACTTGTCCCGGTTTCCTCCGTCCCAATCGAACCCCCCGACGTTCATGGTTCATGCGCCGCCGATCTTGCCGAATGTACATACAAATGTCAACATGGCGAAACGACGGGTGTCGGAACGGGCCAAAAAATCGAGCCGTCGCGTCGAGCCCCCGTCGTAAGGGGCGCGAATCCCAGGGCGTAAAGCCTCCCGCAACGGGATGCCCGCTTCGCCGGGACAAGGCGGCGACCACGCCGTTCGTCATGCCATTCGTCCGGCGCGCCATGCGCGTCAACTATCGTACTCATACCGTCATTCTATTTCCCGCATTCCTCGATTTCGCCAATGGTGAGGGCCAAGAGAATTCCGAACCGGTCGGGCCATGATGTCTCTCGAAGCCGAATTGGCGAAAATCCGAACCAGCATCGCACAAACGGCGCCCGGGTTGTGGGCGGAGAACGCCCGCCAGATCGGGGCCCTGATTGCCGCGAACGCGGCTTCGGGCGCGCTCGGGGTCGGCGAGGTCGCCCCCGAATTCAGCCTGCCGGCGACGACGGGCCAAGTCGTCTCGTCCGACGTGTTGCTCGCCCGAGGCCCCGCGGTCGTCGTGTTCTTCCGCGGCGGCTGGTGTCCGTTCTGCGTCGCCGCCATGGTCGCGTTCGACCGCGTCCGATCCAGGCTCGAACACCTCGGCGCCGCGCTGGTCGGAATCGCGCCCGGGTCCGAGGACCAGGCGGCCGAAACCGCCCGCCGTCTCCGTCTCGGGTTCCCATTGCTCGCCGATCGCGAATTGCGCGCCGCGCGCCTTTTCGGCCTTGCCCATGACCTATTGCCCGATTTGGCCGAGGCGCTCGAACGGGCGGGCGTCGATCGTTCCTGCCTGGTCGGAGCCTGGGGAACAAAACTTCCCATCCCCGCGACGTACGTGATACGCCGCGACGGTGCCGTCGCCTGGGCCTTCGTCGATCCCGACTTTACCCGCCGGGCCGAACCCGAGTACGTGGCGGCGGCGGTCGAGCGATTGACTGCCGAGGACGTGTCGACGGTCAGCGTGGCCAGGTGAACGCCAATGCCTCGCGCACGAACGCGCCGACAGCGGGAGCGTGCGGCCGCCCGCGCACGGTGACGAGGTTGACCACGCGAACCACCTCCGGCTCGACCAACTGGCGCCCGATCACGCCGCTTCCGGCCACCGCGAATTCCGGGGTGATGCCGATGCCGAGTCCGGTCTTGACCATGGCGAGGATCCAATCGTCGCGCTCGCTGCGATACGGACGGCGGATCTTGACGCCGCTTTCGTCGATCAGCGCCCGCAGATGTTCGGCGTACTCGCAATTGGCGCGGCTGAGGTAGGATTCGTCGGCGAGGTCGCCGAAACGCACCGCGTTCAACGCTTCGAAGCGGTGCCCCTTGGCGCACGTGACCATGAACCGCTCGCTGAAAAGCGGCATGGCGTGGAAACGCTCGTCGATTCCCCCGGGCAGGGCATAGATGGCGACGTCGAGTTCGCCGCCCGCCAGCATGTCTTGCAGCGCTTGGGCCTTGGCGTCGCGCAGGTGAATATCGACGCCGGGGTGCCGTTCGCGGAAGTCGCGCATGAAATCGATCAGGCCGACGGGGCCGAGCGTGCACATGATCCCGATCGCGAGCGGCGCCTCGCGCAGTTTCACATAGGCCTGGGCCCGCGATTTGGCGGCCCGGCTTTGTTCCAGCATCTGCTCGAAATAGGGCCTGAGGGTGCGGCCGAGTTCGGTCAGATGGGTGTTGTTGCGTTCGCGCCGAAACAGGTCCCCGCCGAGTTCGTCCTCGAGCGCCTTGATCGCGCGGGTCAGGGAAGGCTGCGAAACGTTGCAGCGATCCGCCGCCCGGGTAAAGTTCAGGGTTTCCGCCAGGGCCAGAAAATAGCGGACTTGGTGCATTTCCACGGCGCCGGCCCCCATACCTTTAAAGCATCGAATTATTAGATACCGGGCATTTCACCCGTGCAATCCCCCCTTGCATGATCAACGGGCCGGATCGCGGCACGTCGCCTTTCCGGCGAGACATAAAGGGGAAGCGCCGATGACCATGTCCATGACCCAACCGATGGGCGAGGCCAGCGCTTCCACCGCCGGCGGCGGGGTTGTCCTTGTCATGGCCGGCGCGGCCCGATGGCTGCGGAGCGGATTGGCTTGTCGGCTGTGCCGGCGCGTAACCGCTGCGACGTTCGTCGCGATTTTCGTCATCGAAGCCGTCATCCTTGTCCCTTCGTACTTCAGGCGCGAGGGCGAACTGCTCACCCGGTTGGAGGAAACGAGCCTGGCAGCGGCCCGGACGGCGATGCGGTTGACGCCCCGGAAGGACCTGGCGGCGGATATCGCCGCCTCGCTCGGCGTCAGCGCCGGGAGCACGCCGCTCCTGGGCGTTACGCTCTATTACCCCGATGGGCGCTTCGTCGACAGCTTCGGCGAGGTGCCGACGCTCACCCCGCCGATCGGCCCCGACTGGAACGGCATGGCGATGGCGCGGACGGGCGGCAGCTACGAGGTGGCCTGGACCGCCGCGACGCTCGAATCGCCTTTCACCATGGTGGCGAGGCTCGATGCCAGCATGGTCGACCGCGAACTCCGCGCTTTCGTCGCGCGCATCGCGGGCCTGGTGGCGGTGATCGCCCTATTCGTGACCGCGGCCACCATGCTGATCCTGGCTTATGCCGTGCTTGGCCCGGTGTTGGCCCTGAGGAATCGCCTGATCGCGGCGGGCGCCGATCCGACACAACCCGAGAGCTACCTTCTCGGGGAGCGCGCCGACGAATTGGGCGACGTCAATCGCGCGTTCAACGCCATGATCCGCCGCATCGCCGCCAATATCGACGCCATCGAAAACCAACGGAAACAGCTGGCCAAGGCCCACGATGCCGTACTGCGGGCGAATCAGGCCAAATCGGATTTCCTCGCCGGCATGAGTCACGAGTTGCGCACGCCATTGAACGCGATTATCGGTTTTTCCGAATTGATGCGGAGTCAAATGTTCGGTCCGCTCGGGAATCCCCGTTACATCGAGCACGCCGGCATCATTCACGACAGCGGCAACCATCTGCTCGAACTCATCAACGGCATTCTCGATTTTTCCAAGGCCGAAGCGGGTCGGGTGGAACTGCACGTCGAGGAAACCGTTTTCGCCGACTTGGCCGAGGCCAGCGTTCGCATGGTCGGCGAGCGCGCCGCCAAGGCCGGAGTGGCGTTGGAGTTGCAGCTACCCGAGCCCCCGGTAGCGATCGCGGTCGACGGCCTTCGCCTGAAGCAGGTTTTGCTTAACCTGCTGACCAACGCCATCAAATTCACGCCCAGCGGCGGGCGAGTCACCCTTGCCGCCGGGTTAGTTCCCCACGGTTTCCAGATCTCGGTCGCCGACACCGGTATCGGCATCGCGCCGGAAGATCTCGAACGCGTGATGGAGCCGTTCGGCCAGGCCCGCGATTCACGCGTGCGCGATCAGGAGGGCACCGGTCTCGGGTTGCCGCTCGCCAAACATCTGATCGAACTGCACGGCGGTTTGTTGACCCTGGCCAGCGAATACGGACGCGGCACCACCGTAACGGCGACCTTGCCGGCGGCGTGCGCGCGCCCGCTTCGCCCATAGCGGCACGTTATCGAAACAATGGGCTTTCGGTATTTCCGTTGATCCCCGATCCGAGGCACGTTTTGCCGCGGATCGGAGCGTCCGATCCCATGCACGCCATCCAACTCTTCACGACACAAAGGAGATTGTTATGAACAAATCCGCCTTCGCCATCGCTTCCGCCGTCGCGGTCGCTCTCGCTTCCGCGCAGACGTTCGCCCAGTCCGGCCCGGCGCCCGCGCCCACGGTCAAGTCCGAGAAATGCTACGGCATCGCCAAGGCCGGCCAGAACGATTGCCAGACCGCGACCTCGTCATGCGCCGGCACTTCCAAGAAGGACTTTCAGCCCGACGCGTGGAAGTACGTTCCGGCGGGCACCTGCGAAAAGATGTCCGGCGGCAGCCTCAAGCCGAAGAAAGCCTGATAACGACGGTCCGGCGACGGCAAGAAAGGGGCGAGCCGTGAGCGCTCAAATCGTTCCTGGCGGATTGGCGGCGCGGGCGGGCATCGGCCTGCGCGCGCCGCACGTCGCCGATGCGCTCGCCTCTCCGCCGCCGGTCGGCTGGTACGAGGTTCATATCGAGAACTATCTCGGCGGCGGGGTCCCCTTACGCCAACTCGAATCGGCCCGGCGCGACCGTCCGGTCGCGCTGCACGGGGTCGGTTCGTCGCTCGCCGGCGCCGAGCCGCCCGACCCCCGCCACCTGGCGCGCATCCGCGCTTTGGCGCGCGCCATCGAACCCGCGATCGTTTCCGAACATCTGGCTTGGTCCGTATCCAGCGGCGTCTATCTCAACGACCTGCTGCCGGTGCCCTATACCGAGGAAGCGCTCGAACTCTGCGCGCGCAATGTGTGGATATTCCAGGAGAATCTCGGCCGACCGATTTTGCTGGAAAACCCGTCGACCTATCTTCGCTACGTCGACTCCGCGATCCCCGAGGGCGAATTCCTGGCCGCGCTGGCGCGGCGCACCGGTTGCGGCATTCTGCTCGACGTCAACAACCTTTACGTCAGCTACCGCAACACCGGGGCCGAGCCCGAGGCGGTGCTGACGGCGCTCGCCGGGACGAACGTGGGCGAGATCCACGTGGCCGGCCACGCCGTCAACGACGCCGACGGTCATGCGGCCCTGATCGACGATCACGGGTCGGAAGTCGCCGCGGAAGTCTGGCAGCTCTATGCCCGCGCCGTGCGCCTGTTCCCCAACGCCGCGACCCTGGTCGAATGGGACACCAACCTGCCGTCGCTGACCGCGCTGGCGGCCGAGGCGCGGCGCGCCGATCGGCGCCGTTCCCTGGCGCTGAATGGGGAGGACCGCGATGCCCTCTCTTGAGGTCCTGCAAACCGAAATCCGCTCGGCGATCGTCAGCGGCCATTTGGCCCTGGCGGCGCGCGCGATCGACGGCGACGGGCTGGCGCCCGACCGCCGTCTCGCCATCCATCGCCATCATTTTCTCCACACCCTGGTCGAGGCGCTCGGCGTGACATATCCGGTGACCCGGCGCTTGCTCGGCGACGGCGCGTTCACCGCCGCCGCGGAAGGGTTCATTCAGATGTCGCCGCCGGACGGCCCCTGCCTGTTCGAGTACGGCCGGGAATTCGCCGCTTATCTTGCCGCCCATCCGACGATGGAAGCGCTGGCCTACCTCGGCGACGTCTGCCGCTTCGAGTGGGCCATCAACCGCGCCTATCACGCGCCGGACGGCGATGCGCCGCCGCCGCCGGACACTTCCGCCCGGCGCTCGGGCGAACTGATCGCCGCGGTCGCGCCGCACGTCGGGCTGGTCGAGTCGCCCTATCCGATTGCGGCCATCTGGACGGCGCATCAAGAGGACCCGGTGCCGGAAGTGGATCTCGACCAAGGTGGCTGCCGGCTGGCGGTGTTCCGTCGCCGCCTCGATGTCCTGTGGCGTCCGCTCGGTCCGGGCGAAGCGGCCCTGCTCGCCGCCCTTCGCGCCGAACGCCCGTTGGCTCTCGCGTTCGCCCGCGCCCTCGACGCCGAGCCGGGATTTGATCCGTCGTCCGCGCTCGCGGCCTTCGCCGGGGAAGGATTGGTTCTCGGATTCCACCTGTCGAAACCATTTGAGGAGCCCTCGCCATGACGCCCGCTTCAGCCGCCGCCTCCGCCGTCGCTCCGGCCGTCGAAGCCTTCGCCGCCGCCCGGGATTTCCTGTCGCGGCTGCCGCAGCCGGCTCTCGATCTCGCCTTCCGGATCGGGATCGCCTCGGTGTTCTTCAAGTCCGGCTTGGTCAAAATCGGCAACTGGACGGCCGCTGTCGCGTTGTTCCGGGACGAATACCGGGTGCCGATCCTTCCGCCCGAAGCCGCCGCGCTGCTCGCCACCGTCGCCGAACTGACGTGTCCGATGATGTTGATCCTCGGCCTGGGGGCCCGCCTGGGCGCCGCCGCGCTGCTGGCCATGACGGCGGTCATCCAGATCTTCGTCTATCCGGCGAATTGGAGCGAGCACCTGATTTGGGCGGCACCGCTCGCCCACCTTCTTACCCGCGGGCCGGGCCGGTGGTCGATCGACGAATTGATCGCCCGGCGCTGGCTCGACGGGTCGAGCGCGGTAGGCGTGCGATGAACAAATTTCGCGACCTGTCGATCAAGTCCAAGCTGCTGATCCTGCCGGTGATCACGTTTCTCGGCTTCGCCGCTATTTTCTCGGTGGTGCTCACGGCGAATCTCAGGACCGAAGCCCAGGTCGAGCGCAGCGCCGATTTGCGCGCCAAGAAGGATTTGACCGCCGATGCCTGGTTCGCGCTCAAACAGATCCGTTCGAGCCTGATCGACGTCTGGGCGATTCCCGATGCCGGCGCGCGGGCGGCGAGTCTCGACGTGGTGCGGTCCAACCTCATGTTCTTCACCGCGTCGGTCGGCTCGCTCGAGTTTCCGGACAAGGCGGCGGCGGACAAGTTCGCGGCCGACTACGAACAGGCGGTCGCGCGGCTGAATGCGCTGGTCGAAGACCTCAAGTCGGGCGCCGCGCCGGGATACGCGGCGATCAACGCCGCGCTCGACGAGGCCACCGCCGCGATCGAGGGCGCGCTGCAAACCGCGCACGTCGATTACTCGCAGAAGCTGGGCGATGCCATCGACGCCGTGAGCGAATCGAACCGGTTCGCGCTCTACGCCGCGGGCGGCGTGGCGCTTCTGGTCGGCGCCGTTTTTCTGCCCTTGATCTATCTGGTCGTGCGCGGCGTGGTCGAACCGGTGCGCGCCATCGAAGGAGCGATGAACAAGCTGGCCAATGCCGATTATTCCATCGCCATCCCTTATGCCGACGACAAAAACGAAATCGGCGCCATGGCGCGGGCGGTGCGCACCTTCAAGGATAACCTCGCGCTCAGCGAACAATGGACGGCCGAGCAGCAGCGCGAGCAGGAGGCGAAGCTCGCCCGCCAGGCGCGCATGGAGGCGGCAACCACCGCTTTCGAGGCGCACGCCCGCGCGTTGCTGGAGTCGGTCGGCAACGCGCTTCAGGCGCTGGATTCCGGCGCCGAAACGTTGCGCGCCAACGCCGCCAATACCAGCCGGGTGAGCCAAGCCGTCGCCGACGGCGCCGGCCGCGCCTCCGCCAACGTCCAGAACGTCAACAAGGCGGTGAGCGATTTGTCGCAATCGGTCGCCGATATTTCGAGCCGGATTCGCGCATCCACCGAAATTGCCAACGCCGCCGTCGTTCAAGCCGAGCGTTCCAACGAGATGGTCCAGAGCCTGTCCAGGACGGCAAACAGCATCGGCGAGGTCGTCAACCTGATCACCGGCATCGCCCGGCAGACCAACCTTCTCGCCCTCAACGCCACCATCGAATCCGCCCGCGCCGGGGCCGCCGGGAAAGGCTTCGCCGTGGTCGCGACCGAGGTCAAGAACCTGGCCGGACAGACCGCGCGCGCGACCGGCGAAATCGCGACGCAGATCGAAGGCGTGCAGGCCGAAACCCAGCGCGCGGTCGATGCCATCCGCGAAATCGTCGGCACCATCGGCGAGATCGCCAAGACCATCGGCGAGATCGCCCGTTCGGTCGAACGCCAGGGCGAAACCACTCGCCAAGTCAGCCAGGATATCGTCGAAGCCGCCGCCGGCACCGACGAAGCGTCGCGCAACATCTCCGGGGTATCGGAGGCCGCGCTCGAAACCGACGCGGTGGCCAATCGGGTCTTCGAATCGGTGTCCGAACTGGCCCGCCAAGCCGCCGGATTGGAAGGCGAGATCGAGAGCTTCCTCGGCAAAGTGCGCGCGGCGTAGGAACCCGCCCGCGCGCGCGAACGGACGGCCGGGGCGGTGCGGCTAACCCATCGGGAAAATTGGAGCGGGTGAAGGGAATCGAACCCTCGTCGTAAGCAACTTACCGCCTTTGACAACCATATCGCTCCGGCGCGCCGGGGCCTACTTCCGGCGGTCCAGGTCCTTGCCGTTCAATGCGCCGAGGAAGGCGACGATATCGGTAACCTCCTGGTCGGTCAGGTTCACGTCGAGCTGGATGCGCCCCATGACCCGAACCGCGTCCGGCAACGTCTCGCCGGAACCGTTGTGGAACCAGGGGCCGGTCAGCGCCACGTTGCGCAGCGACGGAACCTTGAAGACCTTTCGGTCTTCCGGCCGGCCGGTCACCGCGAAACGGCCTTCGTCCCCGCCGTAGGGGAAGGGATGGACCTTGCCCAGCTTTTCGAACAGTTCGCCGCCGAGCAGCGCGCCGTCGTGGCAGCGCACGCAGTTCACCTTGAGGAACGCGGCGAGACCGTCCTGTTCCTGGGCGTTGAGCGCCGTCTTGTCGCCCTTCAGGAAGTCGTCGAAACGCGATTCGCTGCGCAGCGTGCGCTCGAACGACGCGATCGCCTCGCCCAGATTGTCGTAGGTCAGCGCCGGGTTCGCGCCCGGAAACGCCCGGGCGAACGCCGCGCGGTATTCGGGGATCTTGGCGAGCTTCTCGACCACATACGCGGGGCTCGGCATCGCCATTTCGACAGGATTGAGGATCGGCTGCTTGGCCTGGTCCGCCAGGTCCTTGGCGCGGCCGTCCCAAAAGAGAGTCTTATGCCAACCCGCGTTCAGCACCGTGGGGCTGTTGCGCGTGCCGAGCTCCCCTTTCGCCCCGGGGGAAAACCGAAGCCCGTCCACGCCCGCCTGGCCTTCGCCGAGGCGATGGCAACTGGCGCAACTTTGCTGGTCGTTGATCGAAAGGCGGGTGTCGAAGAACAAGGCCTTGCCCAGCGCAATCCGTTCCGGCGTGTCGTTTTCCGCGCCCGGCATCGCGGCGGGCAGCGGTTCGAACTTGCGCACCCCCGAGCGGATAAGACGGTCCGTGTCGGCCGCCGCCGGGCCGACGGCGAAGAGGGTCAGGCCCAAAATCCATGACAGTAAGACAAGAATACGCATCGGTTCGTTTCCCCGGATCCGACAGGTTATGGGGACGGCGCGCCTCGCCGCGAACGGTTTTCCCGCCCGGACGCCCCCTCGAACCGCACCGCATTGCGCGTGAAAATCTTCCGATAAAATACATCGGATCGCCCCCTTCGACAATCGGCGTCGCCCGCATGCGACTCGATCGCAAATCGAGCCTCGGCGAACAGATTGGAAGGGATGAAAAAGAGCGCGCCGGACGATCGCGGCGCGAAAAGCCGCCCTACGGGAAGACTGGAGCGGGTGAAGGGAATCGAACCCTCGTCGTAAGCTTGGGAAGCTTCTGCTCTGCCATTGAGCTACACCCGCGCGGGACGAAAAGGATACCCGGCGGA